>Ga0208427_1000012_pt1 | contig 77540 bp, 113 predicted proteins | sample DEB08_DNA_FD_184532 | JGI IMG/M metagenome (GOLD analysis project Ga0208427, IMG submission 184532) | Aqueous microbial communities from the Delaware River and Bay under freshwater to marine salinity gradient to study organic matter... | ecosystem: Environmental > Aquatic > Marine > Coastal ...
TTTGCCTTGCCATTTCAGCTCCTAAGTTTTTAGTTATTTATTATAATGCGTCAACCTTGAGGATGGTACTATCTACTGTAATGTCTGTTTTATCAGAAGTTACTGCATAAGTATTCGCACTCTGTCCTGGTCCAACGACTGGTGGACCACCGACAACATAATCATCTTTACGTGTTAATGAGAATTTAGATCCAATATTTGTTTCTACTTTTGTTTTATAAACGAATTTATTAAATGCTTTAGTACCTGCGGGGTGCACTGTTCTTTTGAGAATCTCATCATATTCGATTGGATCAACTACACCTTGAATCTCATAGGAGAATTCTTGGTAATAATCGTTATCTCGTATTTTATTCTCAGGCTTAATATGAGAATTAAAGTTTCCATGATAACCTTCGGTCACACCCTGTTCTAGCGCGCTTAGAGTACCTTGTGCAACTACATCGTTGTTTGCATCTCTTAGATAAACAGTTTCTTGGTCAATATAACCAAAACCTGAATTAATTACTTTTACTTTATTAATGCGGCCGATTGAGAATTCAGTAAGAGTACTTACAAGAGCGTTTTCACCGAACTTTCTAGTATCATAGTTTCTTTCTGCTGTAATTACATTGTATGAGTTACTTTCATGAACAATTGTTCCATTAGTAAACCCATAATAAGCATATGGTCTTACTTGTAAAACTTTGTTTGTAGAATCAAATCCTATAATCTCACCCGTTACTGTTCCTTGTGTAATTATATCGCCTTTATCAAAGTTAGCACTAAATTCTGAAAGAACAAGGTTTTGATCGTGTCTTTCAAAAGCTTCCATTACTGGATCTCTCAAAATAGCAAACACGTCATTTTCATATGATGCACCCGGATTAACATTAACAAGAGTTCTAACCTTACCGATATCAAACGGCGTAAGATCGAATGCCTCGTTAATAACAGAATCCAAGGCAGGAGTTGGATCAGCACCAGACATAGGAACTAGAGCTGGTGGCACGGTACTATAATTTGTAGAGTTAATTGGAACATTTAAAAAGTTTCCAATAATATCTGTGATAAGCTCAACATTTTCTATATTACTTAAAGTGACTGTTACGTCATCAGGATCTCCAGTATCTGGGAATAGATCGCCCGGCGACGAACTGTTTAATTCAGACAAAGAAAAATCAGCAGGTTGGAAAGTAATATTAGGTGATCTGTCGAGTGTTGAGATTGCTGTACCGTCAAACTCATTTCCAGCATTCATTTTAACGCCAACAGCAGCAGGGTTTTGCCCAGTTACAAAACCTTCATTTCCACTCGCATCTCTGAGTCTTTCTTCAATCACGAAGTCTTGGTTTTCATTATCTAGAATAATAACTTGATCTGAAACGTGCAATCTTGTTTCAGCAGTCGAATAACCAAAACCACCATCTACAATTGTATATGAGATCGTTCCCGTAAATTCATCTTGCAATTCTGTAACAATTGCTCTGCCACCTTTACCAAGAGAAGATGTAAAGTCAAAAATATCACCGATATTATTATCTGTAGTTCTAGGTGCAGCCTGATCAATATCAATAGAAGAAGCAGAGCCTTGTACCTGACCAAACTTAACATCAGTGCCGTCTACCCTTGTAATAATATCATCGAATTTAATAAACGTGCCTTTAACATCGTTAATATAAATTACAGGAACAAGAGTTCTATTCAACATAATAAAGTTAATTTTATCAACAGCAGCTCGCGCACCAGAAATACTACCGACAATGTTCTTACCAGCTAGTGAATCATATTCGTATATAATAGCTGAATTTGCTGGTGATGGGAATTCAGCATTGTTTGGGAACAACTGAAGATATGTACCAGTTTTCCAAGAAGAATCAGAGGGTTTTAGAATATTAGATGCAGGATAATATATCTCTACATCTTCTTGAAAGAACATTCTAAAGAAAAGAATAATACCGCTCTCAGAACCTTTTCTTCTATAAAGGCTCATAATATTTCTTACGATGAACTTGACCGTACCTACGTCATCAAGTGGCAGATCTGCAAGAAACTTTTTCTGAAAGAATATAATCATTTCAGATAGAGTTGTAGCAATGTCACGATATTCAAACAAACGTCTGTTATTATACACAGACATATTAGTTTGTGTTTCTAGAAACTTATAGTATTCTTCTACAAATTTTACAAGCTCGTGACCTTCATCCCTGTAAAGTGCAGGGAACTGCAGCTGGATCTGGTGAGCAATATTTTTCTCGATTTTCGCCATTATGTTATCTTAATCGGTTTAATGTTAATCGTTACATCTTCATCTTGGATAAAGAAGATTCTTCCGTTAGGTGACTTAATGTCGTCTCGTTTAGTTGTTGCCATCACTTTAATTCCAGCACCGGTATAGTTCTGCACTGTAAGTCCTGTCAAGTTAACTTCGCCGGTAGTATAATCTACTGTACCAGTTTTTGGTAGAATAACCTTAGGATCTACAGGATCGTTTGTTACGATTTGAATATTTCCTTTACCGTCGTCCTGCATGTAAACTTGAGTATTGTCATATGTGAAAGCGCCTGTTTTAATTGCAGGCTTATAATCTATAAATCCAATTGTATCATCAAAAGGATATGGCTTAACTAACTCAGCAAAGAATTTAAATGATGGGTTTGCCGATACGCCTTTTGCTGGTGAATACAAGATATATGGACACGCGTCAATCTCGTTAGATTGAATTGATACGTCTACATCATCTATATCACCCGAAAGTTTTGATACGCGAAGTGTTTTATTAAAGTCATCGAGATTATTATTACTATAAGTTGTAATAGCAGATCTGATCTCTGTTTCTATTTGATCTGGAGATTTGCTTGTAATATTTGAATCGTAATACACGTCGATAGACAAACAAGCATATAGGAATTCAGATTCAATAAAGATCGGTTCAATAGCAACAGGAGATCTTTCTCGTAGGAACTCAATGTATCTTGCAGACAATGTTTGCGATAGACTGTCTTCTCTTTCACCAAGATAAACTGAAATAGCAACTCGTCCAAACTTTGGAGGTGTAAGATCCTCACCACCGTAAGCAGAAACGGCTTTAATTTCTGGGAAGTTTTGCTTCAATAGAATCTCATAGTCTGATGTTGTAATTGCTCGCTCTTGAATCTGCAGTGCTTTTGGCGCAAAGTAACGAATGCTTTCAAGAGATTCTCTTTCAGCACCACCTGACGCAGCACTAATTGTTTCAACAACAGCAGTACCACTATTCAATTCAAGACTAAATACATCAGCGCCATTTGGCTCTTCACCAGAACAGATTCTGTATCTTACTCGAACATCCTCAAATTCTAGAGGCTGCAGACCGAATCTATTATTACCGAAGTAGATGGTGTATCTTCCATCAAAATATGGTTCTACATAGAATACTTTATCTGTTGGACCAACACCAAAGATATCATTCTTTCTTACAAATATGTTTTGGTTTTCTGTTTCTTCAGCATCAACAAATACGACGATTGAATCTGTATCAGCATTCTCGTTTGAGAGGATAACACGAAGAATACCGTCAGCATCAACAAAATAACCTTCGCGTTCAAAGCTCGCAAGCATTTGACCTTCGAAGATCTCTACATTATCTGCAACAAATGTATTGACTGCAACCTTTTTAGCAACATAAGCTTTATCTGTAACAAACTCAAAGTTCTGACCTTGATATACACATTGGAACTGAGTATATTCTGGAATTGGAATAGTTTGGATTCCTGGCGTGTCGTTTGTGATTGTGATTTTAATAACAGCTTTTGCAGATCTTCTACTTCTTGGCAGATAGTTCAGTTCTTTAGCATGAGAAACAACCGAGTTCATAAGTACGGCTGAGTCGAGGAACATCTCGTTCAATGCCATATTAGAATAAAAGTTATTATGATAAGTGTTATATGCTAATACGTCAAGAAGAACACTCATGTTAGAGCCTTCAAAGTTATAGTCTTTGAATTGTGTTTGACTCTTCATATATTCTTTCAGTGACGATTTCACTGTTGCGAAATCTAATTCATTAATTTTGAGTTTAGATGCCATTTATCTTGTCCTCTCTAGAAATACGTCAACTGATATTGGATTTGATTGGTTGCGTATCATAAATTCAACACGAACTCTTACAGTATTATCGTCAACTAGAGAGGATACTGTTACATCTAGTAATTCAGCTCTAGGCTCGTAAATATCTAGTGTTGTTCGTACTTGATCTTCGATTGTTTTTAAAACGCCGGGCGTTATATTTTCAAATAGCATGGCTTTGAGATGACCACCAAGATTTGGTTGCATCAATCTTTCACCACGATCAGTAAGTAATATATTTTTAATTGCTTCTTTTACAGACTCTTCGTCTTTGCGCACTGTCAGATCAGAAGACACAGGACTTTTCTCCATATCCTTTTTAAAATCGGAATATATGGAGATCTTTTTAGTTCTACCTGTTAATAGTTCTATTGTCATACTGACGTACCTAGTTGTTTTTGTTCTAGTGCTTTAAATTCTTCAGACTTCCACATTCTTGTTGGGCCTTTATCAATATGAATAAATCCTTTATAACGGCCAAACCCTCTAAAACCTACTTCTTTTGCTAGATCTACAAAATCATAAGCTTCTTCAGAAACTGGTGTGCTTTCTCTATTCCAACCATCCCATGTAATATCAAAAGCCATTCCCTTAGTGTGCTGACCATTAAGTGTAGTAGTTTTACCAGCGTCATAAAGCATTTTCTGATACTGCATACTTCTCCAACAGCTGTTTACGATGAGACGCTTACCGACTTTAGCCTGAAGTTTCATTAGCATAGCTTTTACTTCAGCATCAGTTTGTGTCCATCCAGCACTTCCAAGAGCCTCTACCCAACCACCTTGAATACCAATCTTAGGATGTGTATTATCTTTAATTTCTTCCCAAGTTGGCACTCCTTCATACTCTTGAGTTGTTGGAGGCGGCACATTACCTTTTTGTTCAAATTTCTCTCTTGATTTATTTATTCTTTCTTTGCGTACCTCATCTTCTAATCTGATAGCTCCAGCTCTAATAGCCTCACCTTTTACTCGATCTGACACATTTTTTAGTGTATAAAACACTTCTTCGTAACGATTTGAAAAGTCGTTGAGTGGATCTTTTAGTTTATTAATCACACCTTCAATACCAGTAATCAAACCACAGATTTTTGCAATTAAAAGTTGTACCTCTTCAAGAGATGGGTTTTCGAAAACACTCATAGCATAATCAATTTGAGCTTTAAGTTTCTTACCAAGATTCTTAATATTTTCTTCATCAAAGAATTCTAATATTTCTTGTTTAAGCTGAGTAATTCTTTTTACAATTTTGTCGTTGACAAATGTTTCGATTTGTCCCATAATATTCTCAACACTAAAGTTTTTAATAGCATTCTCTACACGCTTTACGATTTTTTCAAATGCTTTTTCTACCTTTTCTTTAATGGCTTCAATAAGAGCTTTTACTTTAATTTTTTCAAATGCTGCTTGAATTTCATCAGCAACATTGCGTATCTTTGCAAGGAATGTAAAGGCATCCTGAATCAAACCATCGATATCATCAAGTAGATCAAAAAAAGCATCAATTGCAGCAAATATATTTGGCATAAGTGCACAAAACTTTCCTAGAATACTATTCGAAGACGATCCAGTATAATAGTAATTTAGTTCAGATACAATCTGCGCAGGCTTTGTATTATAAATGTTTTCAATAGAGGTGGGTGTATGATTAAACTCTCTTAAATATTCTGAATATTCTAAAGGAGTAATAGGACCACGATTTAATCTATATTCTAATACTTCATTATCATCTGCACCAATATAAGTTTGTGCGATATCTCTTTTTAAGAAGTCAGTATTAAATTTAGAAAGAGAATCATAAAAGTTTGGAAATCTTTTTACAGATTGAATTAAAACATTTTCAGAAGTATCTTCGATCATGCTTGCTCTGAAATTAGCTTCAATTTGATCGAGAGCGCTGATCGTAAGCTCACCTCTACCGTTTACACCAGAAAGCTTCGTGGTTGTATCTACCTGTTGGCCAGGATTTAAACACTGTTCCATGCCACAACATTTACACGTCATAGGAACCTCCAGTTTCAGGTTTAGAAGTTATGGTAGTAGATGCTTTCTCATAGTTACCTTTAATCTCATCAAGCACTTTCTCAAATTCTCCAACAGTAATCTTAGCATTATTCTTCACCAGTTTACCATCAGCATAAATTGGCTTAGAGTATCTGCTTTGACCAGCCTTTGGACCGTTTACAATTGGAAGTGAAGCCCACTCTGCAGCAAGATTATTTGCAAAGGTTGTTCTAGATATATTACCGCTGAGATATCCGTCAAGACCGCGGCGTCTAAGTAATTCTACAGCCATCTTATCTTGGTTAATTGGACTAAATTTATCGCTTAAGCTTAGACCTGCTCTTGCGTATAATGGATCGCCCGGAGGTGGCGGATCATTGTCATCGTTGTCATATCCACGGAGAGTATCTTCCATGATTTGATATCTGCCCATAGCCTCTGAACCTGAAACGCTATCAACAGATTCTTGATATTGAAGAACCTGCCCAATAGTCATAGTTGTGATTGGTCTAGATGGATGTAGTGCTCTATCAATTAATCCTGATATAGCGTTATACCCACCATCCTGATCTCCTTCAAATCTTCCAATAAGATTCAGGAGAGGAGTCAAACTACTTTGCATTGCTGCCGTTGCAGGAGCAGTTGATGCAAGAGTTTCTGTGGTGGATACTGTTTCACCAGAATGGTCAGGTGAAGATGCACCAGCACTACCACGAGATCCTGTGTCTTTATTTGTTTGTAGGTTAACACCTTTCTCAGGAGGCTCTGGAGCTTTAACGGGCTGTGCTTTGGTATCCATACCACCAGGTCTCGTGACATCCTGCGCGTCTCTAGCAGGGTCTGCACTGCCCTCAGCCATGCGAACAAAGTCGTCAATAAATGTTGTAGTACCACGAACCATCACATAACCATCAGAACTGACTCTTAACTCAGCATCTCCTTTGAGATCAAATGAGTCTGTACCTTGGAATCTTACGTCAGCACCTTTGATCTTAAAGTCTTCTGCTGAATCCATAGCAAATAATTTATCAGAATGCCAAAGCATTTCTTCTGACGCAGTACCAAATATTTTTGGTGCCTGAATACCGATACCTTGTCCGGCTTCTATCTGGGTTTCTTTCTTCGAAAGAAAAGACATGTAGCCAGCATTAGCTTCTACCTTTACCTGTCCTGCTCTCATCTGTAGGTTTTCAGATCCATTGATAATTGTTTCAGGTCCGCCTACACCGAGATAATAATTACCATGTACAATTTGTTTTAGATCTCCTTGGATCTCTTCTACTTTATGGCCTTTTACGTAGACATGTGCATCACCATTAATTGTAACAGTACTTGCATTACCAACTAATACGTGCTGTTTTCTATCAATGACTTCATATTTGTCTGATGTTGATTTTTCTGTAACAGTACCACGAGAATCGATCTGTACATAAGAACCTTCCTTATGCCAGACAGTAATTCTTTCTGAGCCGGGAGTATCATCAAGCTCAATAGTATGCACACCACTTTCGATTACTTTATTATGCGGATATTCAGTATCATATGCTGGTGCGGGTTCATCCCATGTTTCGTCTGAATCTGCTACCTTAACATTTAAGGCTCTACCCATCTCCCATTCAACAAGATTTGTTTCGTGTAAATATTCACCACGGGCTAGTTTAGAAACGTCGTGTTGCCCGATACTTTCTGGCTCAGATCCTTTAGCAAGAAGGTGGGCGTCTTTTGGTGGAATAGTTCCCCAGCCATTTTTTTCTGGATCAATACCATCAAGATTCTGAGTTGGAATTGTACCAATAATCATAGGTTGCTGAGCATGTCTTCCGTCTAGGAATAAACCAAACACCCATTTATTTGTCTTTGCGCCGTGGAAAACGTTTGCGTCATAAGCACCTGAAACAAGAACAGCCCAAGGCAACTCATCGTCAGGTATATCTTTATTTGTTCCATGTATACCGAACGCACGTACCTGCACACGCCCTTCTTTACGAGGGTCGACTGTGTTTGCAATAACACCCACAAACCACAATGGGTCGCGTATTCCTATACCGTAATCAGGCATTTCCTTGATCCGTTCTACTATCAGTTGCAGACCAATCAAACTTTACCAGAAGAAGAGAAGTTGTAAGTTCTCCATGTTTCATCTGATGACTTGTGGTCTTAATCATATATTTACCACCAAGAGTATCATTTCTTTTTGAGTCAACATTCAACTGAGCAATATCTAATTGAATGATTTCACCAGGACGTAAATCCAATCTACCCTTAAGTGCAGCTTTTACTTGTACATTATTTAAGTGGTGATAATAAGAAACTCTGTTCTGCGTAATCGTAGGAACAAATCTTTCTGCTCTAATATTAGATTTAATATCACCAACGCTTTGGTAATCTTTATATACTACAAAATGTCTTGCATTTTCTTCAGTAAAAGTTTCATCTCTAAAAGCTTTTGTATGTGGCTGAGCATCAGGGCTGCTTTGACGGGCTTGGTTGCCGCTGAAGTCCATATAATCGGCGTCTTCATCATAATTAAAATTATAGTCTGTAACCTGTTTTCTTACAATATCAATCTCTGTTACTCTGCTTCTATAAGCTCCTGAAAAAATATCGGTGGCCGTATCCAAACCTTTATTTACAATTTGCAGTTGCTCAATTCTTTCGAGTTGAGCTAAAGGTCTATTTGGATCCATACTACCAACAGGACCGTAATATAAATGCTTAATTTTCCCAGCATTATGTTTATGAATAAAGAACTCGTCTGTTACCCAATAATAAGATTCGAGAGTCTCAAAGAATCTATATGTGCATGAAGGAACATTTGTATTGAATCCCATGCTTGCAAGTAAATTCATTGTGTAAGCTGGTGTATAACGTGGTACAGTTAAACCAGTTGCCGAAAAAGTATCCTGAAGATAAAACTTTCTTTGTCCAAAATCTTCTTCAACAATGGTAGATTCTGTAAGGTTGTATCTCTTCGCAGATCTCATTGTAAAATCTTGGCCATACAGTTGATCTATTTCAGTTTCACCGCCTACCTTTGCGTAATAAGTTTGAAATACTCTTTTTGCAATCTCGTGTATTTGCCCATTGTAGGCTTTGATTACTTTTCTCTTGTTGGCATTAAAAGTTTCTTTAGAAACAAAGTGCATTTTATATACAGCACCGTCTGTATTTTCCATAGGTGTAATGTCACTTACACGGATCACTCTTGTTTCTAAAACAACCTTATACGGCATATCAGAAGAAATAATTGTCATAAGCAATGTTTCTTCTGCGCGCAACGGCAAATTCTCAAGAAGACCAACCGTCTCCTCGATCTCTAAAAATCCCTGATACTGATGAGCTTCCATGCTCTGCGAAATCTCAAAGCCGGTAATAAACTGAGCAATGTCCTCTACGCGTTTGGGATCAAACTCGTTTACAATCTGGCAGGATACGACTTCGCATTGGGATAGATTACGTGACATCAGCTATTTCTTAGTTTTCTAATAAATTCTTGTTCTATGCGTGGCAAATATTCTCTATCGATTAAGAATATCTCTTTCTTATTTTCATTCAACGCATATTCTTCGTCATAAATCTTCCAAGGTTTCCACTCGTCTGGAATAATTCGTTTGATAATAATCTTACGACCTGTTTCAGTACGCAAGATAACGCGATCTTCTTTACGAAGATAAATCGTTCGGAAAGATTCTGGCGCTAGTTTGACAATTTCTACTGCCATCTACTATACCTCTTTGTAATAATATATAATATTCTCGTCATTATCTTCTTTAGTCCAGTCGATAATGTCCTCACCTGTGAGTCCCGATGCTTCACCATATTTGTCAATTAAGAATAAATTGAACTCGTGATTTGATTTAGGCCATTCGTGGTATGGATCTGTAATATTGTTAGCCATATAAACTAGCCATTCATAATCTACAGAGCCATAATACCACTCTGCAATATCCTGTGCTCTTTCGCCTTCCTTAATTGTATAAGGCATATAAAGAAGTGGATTGTTTGTAACTTCTTTTGTAAACGTATTGCGGCGAGTGATGTCTTTAACCTTAACACCTTCGTATTCAATAGTTGGAAATTTTTCAAAATATCTTGTCATGCCATTATCGTCCCATTATTGTTACCCTGATTTGTTTCAGCAGGAGGGGCTACTGACTCTGCAGTCGCAGGTGGAGGAGTAGCAATACCATAATCGTGTGCTGTCTCAACTTCAAGCTCTGATAACTGTATACCAAGTCCTACCGCTGCTGGTTTACCACCTCTCATAATCGATACGCCACCCGTGGGTCCATAATCAACAGTAATATTTTGAATCATAGCCGGTTTAAATTTCATAAAATGTTCACCATTTACACCAAGCAAATAAATGTTTACTGTAGATGGATATCTTAAAAATGCTGAATTGATTCCAAATAGATTTGCTGTTTGTGGTAAAGAGTGCTGTTTCAGGTGATAAACAATATTCTTAATTATATCTGAATCTCTTGTGTTATTTGGAAATAGCTCCCAGTTAAACTGGTGCTGTCTTAGGTTCACACCTTCAAATGTAAGGGTTTCACGGGGGTTCAGAACCTGTCCAGTAGCATTGTTTACTGCACGGGCATAGTCACCCGGCAATGCTTTTCTTAATAGGTACTGAGCACCAGTTACGACGTCAGCAATATCTGTACCCAGAACATTTTTAAGTGCACCTTGAAGCTGAGCCATTGCGCCACCACCACCCGACGTGCCACCACCTCCAAGCATACTTCCAACCGCAGCGCCCATACCTTGTAGAATTTTTGGAAGATCTCCAATAGTTTGGCCATTACCACCAGATTGAATATAGTTGTTTACTCTTGTAGCAATTTGCTCTACAAAAGGATCTCTCTCAAAGTTATTTACTCTGAGGCTCGTTTGGTCTGTAAGCTGCTTTGGAAAAGGTAACTCGATTGATGTTGTAGTTCTAAGTGTTGCCGCAACAGTTCTACCAAACTGATCTTCCGGCGCTTCAAGAAGTCCACGTGCGGTTCCCACAGAATCTCCGTCTCCAAATAAAGATTTGAAGTCGTATTGTTTGAACACCATAAGTATCCTGTGCGGGTGACCTTCAGAAGGAAAGCTAAAAAATTTTGGAGCTTTATCTTCTTCTTTTTTAGTTCTTAGTATTTCCGGTGGGGTAAATTTTTTACCGATTGCGCCGATCATTAAACTGCCGCCTTTTTATATAAATAGGTTATTATGATCTATTTATACTGAGAAATGAGGCGGCACGTGGCGTATGGTGGAAGGTTTAGACCAAAGAACCCCGTAAAATATAAAGGTGATCCAACAAAAATTTATTATAGATCAATGTGGGAGTTCAAATTCTTTCGTTATGTGGATGAACACCCGCATGTTTTATGGTGGGCTAGTGAGGAATATGTAATTCCATACTATTCACCAATTGACGGTAAGAGGCATCGGTATTTTCCTGATGTTGTTGTTTGTAAAAAAGGACCGGATGGATCTCAATCTACTATGATGATTGAGATCAAACCAAAAGGACAAACAAGACCGCCGGATAGATCTAAAATGAAAACAGCTAAGGGCAACTTATCAAGGCGATATATTAACGAGGTGAAAACATACGGTATCAATGAAGCAAAGTGGAAAGCAGCTCGAGCATGGTGTGCACAACGTGGATGGACATTCCACATATATACTGAGGACCAATTAGGAATCAAATAATGGCTGAGATATTTAGCAATATTCTATCACAAGGTATTAGAGCGGGTCAGATGCCTGCTCGTACAGCACAGGCTCGTGAATGGTATAGAGACCAAGCGAAAGAAGTTACTCGGTCATCTCGAAATAGAACTCGCGCAGATCAATTGATACGAGAGATTCGTAGAGATGGCGATAGACCACAGCGCAGTCAATTTAGACTAGGCGACATGTATCTTTTCACCTATGATCCAAAGCATAAAGACAAGCTTCCGTACTACGATAGGTTTCCTCTTATTTTTCCAATAAATAAAGCTAAGGGTGGATTTCTAGGTATTAATATGCACTACCTACCGCCAGTATTAAGAGCAAAGTTAATGGATCAGTTGTATACTGTTACGACAAATAAACGTTTTGATGAGACTACAAGATTGAGATTGTCATATGATATTTTGAACGGTGCGGCTAAGTTTAGAGAGTTTAAGCCGACAATCAAACATTATCTCAATGCTCATGTGAGAACAAAGCCAGCTTACATTTATCCAAGTGAGTGGGATGTTGCATTGTTCTTACCAACACAGAAATTTGTCGGTGCAAATGCTACTCAAGTTTATGCCGACTCTAGAAGAATTATAAGGGCATCGCGCTAATGGCATTTAACCTATCACAATTCAAATCCCAGATGGACTGGTTCGGCGGACCAGATCGTGCCTCTTTATTTGAAGTTGAGCTCAGTGGCTTACCTTTAACTAAATCGAGAGCGGGTTCATATGACCTTAAATTTTTCTGTAAAAACGTAGCCATACCGGGCATGATCTTTAACCCTGCTCAGTATGAAGCTGTGGGTCAGATGCGTAAGGTCTATCCTATGGGATTCAACCCAGAACCAGTACAAGCAATCTTTTTACTTGATGCTGATAAACAAGTACTTACATTCTTTCATGGATGGGCACAGAGTATGGTAAACTTTAGTACCGCGGGTGGAGCATTCTCTGCGGTTGACGGTACAAAACCATTTGAAATTAATTATCGTGATGATTATGCATGTCGAATGGTTATCAAACATTATAGTGCAAACTATACACAGACCGGACAATACTATGAGGTAATTCTAGATAAAGCGTTCCCAATTCAAATGGGTGATGTGGATCTTGCATGGGAGAATGGTGACAGTTTTGTCGTTCTACCAGTAAGTATTCAATATGATAGAATCGAGTTCTCAGGTGAAAGATACGGTTATCCTATAGGCGGGGATGGAAACAGCCTACTTAAATTACTTACAGCAGCTGGTAGAATCAACGACATTATGGGCGGCGGTATTCTTCCAACTGGTGTACAAGATGCAGTTAATAAACTCACTGGAATTAACGGCGAATTTGATAATATTTCTAGAAAAGGTCGAAGTCTCGCAAACCAGGTGGGTAGATTCTTAGGTGGATGAACAGGAGAAATTAAATTATGCTACCAAAAATTGATCTTCCTATTTTTGAAACAACCTTGCCATCAACAGGTGAGAAAGTCAAATATAGAGCGTTTACGGTTAAAGAAGAAAAGATTCTTCTCGTTGCGCAGGAATCTAATGATATCGGCCAAACTATCTTAGCAATCAAACAGGTCGTAAATAATTGTGTTCTTAGTCATGACGTAGCCGAGTTTGCTATGTTTGATCTAGAATACATGATGCTTATGATACGCGCTAGGGCAGTTGATGATACGGTAAAATTTGTAATCACAGATACAGATACTGATAAGCCAGTAAACTTAGAATTAGCTTTAGATGATGTACAGGTCGTCAAGAGTGATGAACATAAAAATGAAGTGGCTATTAATGAAGAATACAATCTTTATTTAAAATATCCAACGATAGACCAGTTCATACGAATTGTAGAGATGGATCAGAGAGATCCTCTTGTAAATTATACTATTATGATTTCTTGTTTGGATAAAGTCGCTTCAGAAGACGAGGTTCATGAGTTTAAGAACTACTCTGAAAAAGAGATAGATCAATTTATGGAAAACGTTGATACTAAGGTTCTTAAAGGTATTCAAAAATTCTTTGAGACCATGCCAAAGTTAAAGCATGAAGTACATTATGAGAACGAAAATGGAGATAGTAAAGTATACACTGTTGAAGGAATCAATAGTTTTTTTTTCTAGTGCTGAGCCACATTAGTTTGGCGGATTACTATAAAGTGGTGTTCGCTTTGGCTCAGCACCATAAATACTCTATAAGTGATATTGAAAACTTAATGCCATACGAGCGTGACATCTACTACAACATGATTATAAATTATATTGCAGAGCAAGAACAAAGTCGAGGTTAAGAGATGGCCCTTTCAGAAGATACACAAGCTATCATAGATAGATTAAAAGCAGAAGGCGATTTGATCCGCAATAGCGGAACTAATTCTATGCGAGCTGTAAATATTAAACTAGATCGATTCGAAGGTCTGTTTAAAAGTATCAACGAAAATGTCGTCAGTCAAACCGATATGATGCGTCAGCAAATGGGCATAGCTGCTAAACAAAGACGCCAGGAAGAAACTCGTCGTCAACAAGAAGAAGTACTACCGCCTGAACCAACGACCGAGCCGGCAGGAAGTCCAGTAAACGGCCGAGAAAATGGTGAAAGAAACATCGATAACGTAAGTAAGTCGATTGCCGAAGCTTTATCATTTAAGAACATTGTACTCGGTGGCGCTGCGTTGTTTGCAGGCTATAATATTCTAAAAGGTTTTATCGATCAGAAAACCGGCGGTGGCTTTACCGACATGGAAAGTGGCATCGGAGATTTTGCATCTAAATTAAAAGATTTTGAAATGCCAGATTTTACAGCCACTATGGAAAAATTAAATAGTTCTATTGATGGCCTTAAAGCAACAATTGATCAATTAAAAACCGATATAGATAACGCCGCAGCTAAACTCAAAGATTGGCAATGGTGGATTGGTCTTGCTATTGGTGCTATTGGTCCTTTTGTTGCAATTAATAGACTGCTTAAAATTAGATTAGAAAGACTACGCCAACAAACTATTGAAATGGAAAGGGCTCCTAATGTTACGTCTGATAGTCCAAACCAGCCTAGATTAGGCGCTTATGATGTAGATCCAGCCAATCCAAACTTCAAAGGATGGGGTGAAGACGGCAAACCAGTTTTTAGAGATGCACCTAATGCACCCAAAGTTGTTCTTCTACCAGATGGAACACCGGTTAGAGGCACTTCTCCTGTAAGAGTTCCTACACCAAGTACAGAGACTCCTCGCTTGGGAACACCAACAGACCTTGATAGACCACCAGTAGCACCTGGTGCATTCGCTGATGGCGCGCCAAGAATGACCACGCCAGATATGTCAACTCCAGAGTTGCGCGCACAGAACAGACCAATTATAGCAGATAGTATCACAAGAAGTGGTGGTAGGATTGGTTATAATCAGCAAGCAGGTAGATTTACTGTAAACCCAGATGGAACTGGCGGGTTTCTTTCAGACGCAGAAGCTATTAAAATGATGGAACAAAATATAGCACAAGAAGCTCCGCGTTATTCTAAAGCTTTTGCTAATGTTGTTAAATTTTTAAAGTTTCTTGGGCCGCCTGCTTTGGCATACGAGATATTTAGAGTTTACGTTGAACTAACTTCAGACTCGACCAAAGAGCAAAAAATTGCAGCAGTATCAGGAATCATTGGTGGTATGGGTATTGGTTTCGTCGCAGGTGCTTTAACAGGAGCGCAGCTGGGTGTTTGGTTTGGACCTTGGGCTGCTCTTATAGGTGGTTTGCTTGCTGGTGTTGCTTTTGGCTTTGGCGGGGAATATCTTATTAGAGCTATGGTAGAAGCTTTCTTTGAAGAGCCAGAAGCTAAGCAAGCAAGATACAAAGAAATGCAAGAGCACCAAGCAGAAGCTATGAGACAAAACGGATCATATGCCGACTATCTGGGCGCTATGGAAAGATTACAAATGGGCGGTGCAACTGCATTCTCAGATTCAGGCTTTATTCCAAATCTAGGATTTGGACAAGGTCGTTTGCTTGGAAATTCTAAAGGTAACTATTTCATGGGAATAGACGGTCAATTGTACCGTCAGGATGGACAGACTTATCGAGTTGAAAGAATGTCATTCGGTGGCGCTGGCCAAGGTAATGTTGTAATCAATGCACCTCAAATAAGTGCGCCTGTCGTGAATAATGTAGAAGGTGGGAAGTCGGCCAACTATATTCAGATGGCCTCCTTCGGTGGTGGCGGGGGCGGCTTTGGAAGCGACGACCCCTACAACCTATCATTTATTTCGTAGAATCACCTTTATCAGAAACGAAGGAATACATTTCTTTCGCTTTAGACATAAGCTCTTCTACAGAATACATTTCAATGTGCTTTTGAAATTCTTCCATCTGCATCTTACCTGCATCCATCATTTTTTCAGCAAATGACACGTTCATGTGATACTGCTGATCCATATAATCTTTTGCAAGTGTTAGCATTTCTGAACGAATTTCAAATGGGTTTTTATTAGCCATAACTTTCTCCTTTGTGTATGTATGTGTTAGCCAATCTGGGTGAATATCATAATAACCTGGATTACATATATTCATTTTGTTTTCCTTTTAAAGAAATGGGGAGCTAACCGTGGCTCCCCGCGGATTCGTTACGGAATCACCCGTTTAGAAGTTCTGGAGCTCGACTGATTTCAATCTTACGAGGCTTCTTCTCTTCTGGAATCACATTCTCCAATTCAATTGTCAAAATGCCATCTGTAAAATGTGCACCACGTACGACAATCGTATCTGAGAGTGTAAAGGTACGACGGAAGTGGCGTGCTGAGATACCTTTGTGTAGGTATGTGCGCTCTTCCTCATCCTTCTTTGTCCCTTCAATATATAGAACACCGTCTTTTAGTTCGATGTCTAGTTCATCTTCGCCAAAGCCTGCGACCGCCAATTCAATGGCATAGTTATCGTCGTCGATCTTTGCGATATTATATGGGGGATAATTAGTTTGACCCGGTGTTTGTTCTCTCATTCTTTCGATCATGCGATCAAAACCGATGAAAAGTGGGTCATTGAGCATGTCTGCTCTAAAGCTACGTGTATTCATTGCTATCTCCTTTATTAAGCAAGATTTATAATAAGGGAACCCATTAGGCATTCCCTATATTATTTATATCACATTATTTAGGAGATGTCAACTTTTTTTTCAAGAATTGCGTGTGCAATAATGTCCCCGTTCTTAAGGGCAACTAAACTGTCACATGTATTCTTGACTATCAATTTAATTTCAGAAGTCTCTTCTACAATCTGAACACACGAAGCGAGAACAAGCGATTTCTTAAGTGCCCAATCCTCTTTAATAAAAATCTTTGCAATATATCCTTCCGGCACTTCAAGAGTCTGCCCTGTTGGAATAATTGCTCTTACATCTGGAATCAACTGCATTGCATCCGGATCGGGTCCGAAGCCTTTTACGTGCAGTTTTTGTCGTTTATTCCAATTATTATAAGTATCAACAAAGTCTCCATGCTTTAAGGAGACGGCAATATCAATCATCATTTTTTTCCTATATTGTACTTAGCCTCTAAGTTCCATTCATTTTTCTCTTTGTGAGATAGAATCTTAATTTGATTAAGCTGAGCAACTGGATCTTGAGCTTTCTCCGTATTTACAACTGAGATGAGATCCCATTCCTCAAGCAAGTTTACGATAGTATTTCTTCTAGCCTTATCTTCTTCTGAGAAGGTGTCTTTCTTTCCGTCTAGGATAAACAACTCTTTAAAATGTAGAATTGCATAACGACCTTGTTTGTGAAGAATATGGCAAGTTTGATATAAAGTCTTATCTTTACGAGATGAAATACCGATTCGTGTTAGGGTTTCTTTGACTTTTAAAAAGCTATCTGGCGAGGGAAGAGAGATCTCAATTCCTACCCCCTTAAAAATATCTTCTTGCATAACCACAGCATCCTTATTATTGTTATTATTATCACGATGCTCACCATGACCATCCAAACAATATTTATATTTTTCACACTCCCCCTGTGACAAGTTTGCTATGTATATATTTCATATCTTCTTTACTCAAAGCTTTCTGATACATCTTTGCTACGGTACGGTTACACTGATAGACCTGTTGGATTGCATCTAAGTCTGCATCTTTATCGGCCTTTGGCCACTTTGAGAAACGTTTACGCTTGCGTAGTGCTCCACGATAATATTGAAACTGAGCGGCATGGAACATATGAGCTCGTTGATTCATTTCATTCGCATGTAAGATAGTATCCTCGAAGTTTGCGAAACCACGATTTACCATATAAGGAATATATTGCTTTTCAATCAGTTCTGGATTTTCGTTATTGTTAATCAGATCTTCCTTCGAGAAAGAAGCTGCTGTCATAAAATCAAATGGGTTATAGTCCTTCGCCACGAGCTTCCTCAATCTTTTTCAAAATATCATTTAAATCATCTGCACAAGTAGGGCAGGCTTTTAATTCAAGAGGCCCTTCACTTGTATCTAATTTTATACTAAACAAGTCAGCTTTGTCAACTGTTTTTTCACAATAAAAGCAAGTATGCTTTTTAATGAGACGTTTCATCCATTCGCTCATTTACCACTCCGGCGCTGAATAATCTTTGTGCAATTTATATGAAGCTATTCCATCTAATCCATAAGATGGGCAAACGTGAATGTATTCAGGCAAACCTAAATCGTCTTTCTCACCCGCTTCACCACAAATAAAGTATGCACCAGTTTTTTCAGGTGAGCTATGCTTCCAAATTTTTAAGAGCTTTTGGTAAAGCTGATATTCATTATCACTAATTTCAACCATCATCTTCTTCCCAATATCTACAATAAAAATGATTGCCACATGCATCAATCTCGTGCTGCGGATAACCTTCGCTCAACAGCCAAGGAAGGATACTTTCATCTTCGCCTAAGTCTGCGGGTAAAGGTTTAGGAAAACCATACTTCCAACCGCTGGGCGGATCGCACATCATCACTTTAGCCATTTCATACTACAATATCAACGAATTGTCCCTGTGGTTTCTCATCAATCACTCGACCAGCATGGTCGTAACGGGTCCATTGAACGGTTTCAACCCATGTCACTCCAGTCGGTGTTTCAAGATGTTTCGTTTGTGTTACCTTAACACCATGAACAGTAGTATTAGTGGTGTAGTAATTACTTGTTGTAATCTGTGGCATGATGCCATATACTTCTACGTTATTCATTTAAAGGATGTCTCCATCATGATTTCAGTGAGGCATGCAACCATATTTATCTCAAGATCAGCGACAAAGTTTGCTTTGTACATATAGTCTGCAAGAGTTACGATAAAGCCTGGCTGAGATCTGAGTTCGACCTTATCATTGGCCATATCATAGATACGACGGAACATCTCGTTCATATCTTGATCTGAGTTCTTTGCAACCCACTTACGCATGTTTGTGAAGTCTTTACTCTTTAGAAGTTTAAAGAGTTCATCAAGGGATTCTTGTTTGAGATTAACAAAGATACCTTCATCAATAGCGCCAGAAGCGGAGTAAGATTGCAACTCTGTAAGTACACGTCGAAAATCAGGGAAGTGTTTTTGGATTACTTTTGCAACAACTGCTTTATCATACGCAACGTTTTCTTGTTCAAGAATAGCTTCAACACGGCGTAGGAATTGCATCGCGAGCTTTGGCCGATCGGATTGCTCGATGGTAAAGTCAACCTCTGACAAACGAGAACGAAGTGGAGAGATTATACGATTTTTAAAGTTACAAGTAAAGATGAACCCGCAGTTGCTTGAATATTCTTCAATAAAGTTTCGAAGTGCGGGTTGAACATTTGCTGCGTTGAGATAGTCCGCCTCGTCAAAGATGACGTATTTTCTACCACCTGTGAAGGAAACCGCTGAGGCAAACGTGGAGATATCATATCGGAGGGTATCGATATTGACGTTAAGTGAGCCGTTTTTAATAATATAATCGCAGCCAAGTTCATCGAGCATAGCTTTTGCGATTGTAGTTTTTCCAACACCTGGACCGCCAGTGAGTAGTAAGTTAGGAATAGATTTATCTGCTACAAATTTTTTGAAAGCAGATTTAGTTTTGTCTGGTAGAATTGTGTCGCCAATTACCATTGGCCTGTACTTCTCTACCCAAAGTACTTCATTTGCTTTTGCGTCAATAGACATTCAATCACCATCATCATATAAAAAGAAATGAGGGGGCCAAAGCCCCACTCATTATTGTACCACTTTGTCAGCGAGTGGTGCGTCCTCAGGTACATCCGGAGCTGGAGCATCGGCTGCCGGCATGTTACCATCGGGAGCTCCTTGCGGAGCATTCTGTTGTAGGAACATTTCGATTTTGTTACGAAGCATTCCAATAATTGCCATCTCGTTACCGGCTACTGCGCCGCGGCGAGACGCAACATCTACAAACTGTACAACAGTTGCTAGATCCTGAAGAGAAAGTTGGATCGGTTGAGGTGCTTGTGCCTCGGGTGCTTGAGCTGCTTGAGCTTCATTCATAATTTGTTATCCTTTCTGATAAGTCGACTTAGTATCAATTGCCACGAAGTACGTGGCGTCCGTACCCTTGAACTCAGAGATTCCCTTTGCGCAAAGAGAAACTTTGTAATCCTGAGGCAAGAGCTTAAGATTATCGGTTTTAATGATAATCTTAAATTCATCAGATGTAGTGCCGATTTCAACACCATAATCATCAGAATTTTGGTTGTTGCTATCAATAGCTTTCAACCAGATTTTCCCTTCGGTCCCTACAAAGGCTACCTCAGCGAATTGCAACACGCCAGCAGCCTTAAGAACAGACTGTAGGTCTTCCCAAGAAACATCAACAACTACATCCAGAGATGGCAGTTGAATCTCTTTTTCGGGAGCTGCATGAATCATTGATATGTCAGCGTAAACATATTTCGTCTTACGACGACCATCGTTGATCATAAAGTATTTATCATGAAACTCTACGTCGGGATCCTTGTAAAGTGATAAAATTGACAAAAATCTTGACAAATCATAGATACATGCTTGAGATGGGATCTGATCTGGGATAGTTGCAGACGCCACCAGTGTCTTTTCAGGTGTTACTGTTTTAAGTATATCACCGGGTTTCATAAGAATCGACTTGTTGATAGTCGAAAAACTCTTAAGAATGGTAAGAGTACGTTCACTAAACTTCATTATATAAGCTCCTTACAAATTTCACATTATGTATTAATTTTACTACGTTTTTTGGATTTTGTCAACTGTTTTTTATTGGCATAAGTCTTACGATTGCTTTTACTGTCTGCGGTGGCTGACACGCCGAGAGAACCAATAGCAGCCATATTACCTTTAAAGATATACGTGCCAATGTGATTGAGGTGCATCCAAGGGCACATAATCACTTTCATACCGATGTCACGAGCTTTCTTACAGAAGAAGTAGTCCTCTGATAGATAACGACGCGATTCCGGATCAATTACACAGTCAAAGAAAGCTGTGATATCTCTTGAACCATCAAACTTGTCTGTACGAACGTGGTCTGGTTTGTATTGAAGTTCAGGATAGGCATCACGATATTTCTCAAGTGTTTCTCTTGGAATACACATAAAGCCTGTGCCACCTTCACCAATCTCAAGTGGTTCACCAACGTTAAACGTATCTAACTTCTTAACAGGATTGAATACGTAGTCTGCTGTATAGTTATCAAGATCGAATGGATTGTCGTCACCTTTACCAAGTTGTGCAGCCTTAGCAACCTTTTCCCATGCGATTGTTTTCTTAGGATAAGGTCCTACAACAATATTATGATTCTCGGCGTCTGCTAGGTTTACAGCAATCAATCCTAGAACATCCTTAGCATTAAATGCGATGTCTGAATCGATGAATATAAGGTGAGTACAATCAGATCTGAGGAACTCATCTACAACATAGTTACGTGCCCTCTGAATGAGGCTCTCGTTAAAGAGATAATAGAAACGGATAGGAATACCATTTGCTGCACACATCATAGCCAGGTCGTTACAGGACTTAGCATATGAGCCTGAGCAGTTACCACCGTACATCGGAGTACCGATAAAGAGCTTCTGCTCTTTGAGTTTGTCTAAAGAGATTTCAATTTTCATATTTCTACTTGCTCCATATCATTTTCTGCTCTATGAATAGCTTGAATCCGAAGGATGTCTGCTGCAACATCATGTCTGCTATCATGAGCACTAAATACTTTTTCCCATTGCTCAGTATCTGCAACGGGTACGAATCCATTCTTTGTTGTAAAGTTAAACTTCGCATCAATAAATGTACGAGTATCACGTATACGCCAGTAAGGAATGTACTCGTTTAGAAACTTGTCCTTGCCTACGGCCATTGCCATATGATCTAGAATAACTGGATCAAAACCGTTTGAACGGCTCCACCAGTAATCAACTTTATCTTGAGTACGAAGATATCCGATCATCTGCTCAATAAACTGTGGTAGCTTAAGATCATCTGGCTTTGGTTTTAAAAGCTTACGAACTTCTGGTGCTTGCTGTAGCCACCAATCAAGATCTGACTTTTGATATTCAAAGTCATAGTTCTTCATTTGATCTTGCAAATCAAGTTTTGCTTTTTGAATGATACCTAAAAGTTCTTGAAAAGAATAAGGCTTATCAAGAAAGCGATCCCATACAAATGTTGTATAAGAACACTCAATGCCAGGCGCCTTACGAGCACACTGGCCAATTGTTTCAAAGTCTAGGATAAAGTCAGTTCTCATAGAAAAGCCTCAAGTGTAGTAATGTTTTCTTGATATTCAAGCTTCTGAGTACCATTATACTGCAAAATGTAATCGGTGTCAACCATTTTTCTTAGACCTTTAAGTGTTGCTAGAACCTCTGTGGCCATGTCTGTGGCTGTTTGCACGGGGACATTTTGGCAAATATGATTTGCTACCTTAGGGCCCGCATCGACCAATTCAAAGTCTTCTGGCAATCCCATGATAGACATAGCTTCTCGGTAATTAATAAATCGATCTTCATCAGGATGAGTAAGCATAGTAGGATAGTGGCCAACGAAAGCGCCGATACGATCTTTTGGAACAATGACACCTCTTCTCATAATCGACCCACCCTTAGCAAGTTTCTCATGTTTATAGCGGCACTTATCAACTTCTTTCTCAAAACCGTTTGCAGCCATCCAGTCAGCAACTTCATTATAAGTTTTACCTGCTCTTTCGATATAAGAGAAAGAATCCACACCACGAGCTGACGTTGGATCTACATCGCGAGAATGCTCTGTATGAGTTTTGCCTCCTTCAATCTCTTCAAGAATGTACTTATAGTACGGGTTGTCGGAAGGCTTTTTAGTATTGATAGGTTCAGTTTGAAAGTTTGATTTTACATTACGAATTAATTCTTCGATTGGTGTGTACTCACGATTGTAGTATTCAAAGATTGGTACGCCGTTATCTCGTTTCCAGAAGAAATAAAATGAGCGTTCTCGTACCTGTGGAACACCATGAAGTAGAGATCTAGTCCGGTATACACTCATCGTATATCCATTGTCCTTACCAATCTGTTTCAATTGATTACGAACATTAGTTCCAATCTTACCAGCAAATCCTGGAGCGTTCTCGCCCCAGAAACAGTCTGGTCTATAGTCACCAAGAATATACTTTGCAGTCTCAATCATCCATTTGTTGTTTTCGTTGTCGTCACCGTATCCATGTGACATCATTGATAAACCAGCGCATGGACACACTGATGATACAACATTTGCTCTTTCGCCTGGCGGTGGCCTATGTCCTTTATCTAGAACATAATATGGAATCTTGTTGTCGTAATAATTTAGAATATGTCTGTCATTACCAGCAAAAGGTTCATATGACATAAAATGAATTGGAGGTGCACCAAAGGCTCGATGGGAACCAATAGTTTCACCTCCAATTAGTGGTACAATACTTGCGTGGGTAATATCACTCATGCTAAAAACTTTCTCACTGTTGAGAGCGCCGTGCTTACCGCCTGATGCATATCAAGATAGGCGTACAAACCACAACGACCGATAAAGGTCATATGCTCTGGAATTTCTGCTTTATATTTCTTATATAGCTCTCGGTTCTTACCATCACGATCTTTTACGGGATAATAACGTTCATAGTTATTCTCAGAGTAATCGCATGGTTCCTCGAACGTTAGCGTTGTGATATATTTATTATCGCCGTGACAGGGAATATTCTTCCATTCAGTAACACGAGTCTTTGGGCCGTGATGAGTAAAGTTTACAGTAGCGGTTGGTAATGCCCGTGGAATCGGCAGGCTTACAGTCTCAAACTTGATTGAACGATATGGAAGCTTATCATATTTCCATTCAAACCATTCATCAATTGGCATAGAATTAAACACATGATCGTATTCTTTATCCATATGATAATTATATTCAGTATTTAAAGATACAGTTATATTGTGGTGAGTGAGAATGTTCTCAACCATTTTGGTATAGCCATGCCGTGGCATGTACTGTATCTTATCATTTGGAAAGTATTCTTCGTTGTAATCATCACGAATAGGAACTCGATTGATAATATCAGGATTTAGCTGATCGAGTTCAACACCCCACATCTTCTTAGTATATGGTCTGAAGAATACATCAAGAACATTCTCCTCACCTACAATATCTTTTGTTTCACGATTTACTGGTAGCGTAACATATTGGCCATCAGCAAGTTGAGCCTTAACTTTATGTCTATACTCAACCCACTCAGTAAACCGTGAAAGCCATTCAAATACTTCTTCATTATTAGTATGAAATAGATGAGGACCATACTTATGAACTCGAATGCCATGTTCATTCTCATAATCATATGCATTACCGGCTACGTGATCTCGTTTATCAATTACATCTACATTATGTCCTGCTCTTGCAAGCTCACGAGCAACCACACAACCTGATAGACCCGCACCTACTACTAAATACTTCATGCTGCTAATACTCTCTTAAGCTCGTTTCTTTGAATGCTCTGATCCAAAGGATGGTTATCATATAGAGCATCTCGCTGAGCTTTGGCAGTAGCTTGCAATTGAGTAAGATCCATTGCTTCTACGTCTTGTACTCGAAGTCCAGCAAGACCCTCATCTTTATAATACACCATCATTTCTGGTTTGTCACCAATAATAATAGAGCCGGCGTCAGCAACCTGTAGTGGGCGTGCTCGCCACCAACCAGAACCTGCATGAAAGTATCCGGGCATTAAACAGCCCCATTGCTGTTCGAATACTTTCACCATTTCTGGCTCGGTTTTACGCTCTGACTTATATTTACCACGCTTGGCTCCGTAGTAAACAATTTCCCACTTCCAATCGTCAGGTTGCTGCGCCTTGAGCCATTTTCGCGTTTTCTCTTGAACAAGAGACGCAAAATTCCATTTCATTTCTTTTTCTGGTGTATCACCAAAGAAACTATCCAAACCAACACTACCTGTTCCATAACCATTGTCTGCACGGCGATTTAGATGATAAGGATTTGGATTATATGTGTAAACATTTTCTCCTTTCCAGCCAAGTTCTAGTGTTGACATATCACCACCTGCAAAGGCGCTTACAAGCAAACGATTCTCTTTACTGGTGATAATGTTACAAGCATCGATATATTGTTCTTTATAGGACGCTACAGTTTCTTTATCTTCTACACCTTGCCATAGATCAAAGAGATACTGGCGAAATACACCTTCATCGTTTGCTTCGAGCTTCTCTTTATATGTTTCAATAGTGCTATAGATCTGTTTAAACTGCCAATCGTCAAAAGCTAAGATGCAGTTTGGGCGAGCATGTACGGCATACAGTCCGGACCATAGGAATTGACAGAAGGCCTGGATGCTGTGAATGTATACCACTACCTCATCATAGTGATCTAGGTTCTCGCCTAGTCTGACAGGCCGCTGTTCAACCTCATATCCCATATCTTCAAGGCAACGAATGAGTGAATAGTGAGATGGCACAACCTGAAGTTGTTGCTGCAGAAAGAAGTCTTTCGTACACTGCAGCTTATTCATACCTGTTACAAGGATTTTTTTCATTTCGACTCCATATATCTTTTACATTCTTTAAGTTTCATCTCTTCATATTCAATATCATTCAATAGTCTATTTAGTGGTGAAGGATGAGGCATAACAAAGTGTTCAATACCTAGTCTATTTAGCGTTTCTGACACGAAGTTGCCGAGAGCAATAACTCTTTTATAACCATTAATATAACATAGTAGAGTCTCTTTGTCAACCATAGATTGATTGTAAGGTCCGGTTTCGTGAATAACATTGGTAAATGCATAGTACCTTATACCGAGGTGATCCATCCACTGATTCAATCTTTTAATAGTAGGACTCTGCTGATGTGCAGGACCGTTTGAAGGATTTATACCAACTACAATCATATCAATCATCTAATGTTGTTACTACCACGCCGGCTTCTTTATACATGGGAAGTGATTCTTTATACCATACCTCTTCCCAATTACCCTTGTCTGTCTTTGCAGTAGGCATTACAACTCGTTTAATACCAGCTTGGATAACGCACTTTGTGCATGCTGGGCAAACTGGCAGGCCATAAACATATAGTGTGGCATCCTTTACAGTAACGCCATTATACAAAGCATTCATAAGAGCATTCATTTCAGCATGAATTATACGAGGATACTTTTCATCTCGATTGTTGAGTCGTTCATCGCTATCTTCAATACCTCGAGGAAAACCATTGTAACCGGTGGCAAGGATCCGCCTTTCAGCATTAACAACAACAGCACCTATCTTACTCGACGGATCCTTACTCCAGCCAGAGATGATCTCAGCCATCTCCATGAAACGACGATCCCATTTTGTATCCTTGGCATCTTCCTCACGCATACGCCGTCCCATGTAATCGTGGTAACTTTCTCGATAATATTCCATTCTACTCATCATCTTTTTTGTCTAGAAGCTTTTGCTCCATTTGTTCCTTAATATCATGAACTCGTTCTTTTTCAATTAAGTCGATAATCAGATTTGTAAGATCTAGATCTTTCTTGAGAAAAAACATTCTTTGCTGTATCTTCTCAAGTTGCTTTTGATAGTACTCTAATTCCTTTTCTTTACGCAATCTAGTCTCAATGATATCAGAAATCATTATAAGTTTGCCGGGCTCATGATCCATTATTTCACCAAATTAAAATGTCTTTCATACACGTGTAAATTCATGACTTGCCAGATGAGCATACCTTTTTCAATCTCACCGTGTTCACCTGTAACTGCAGCCATTTCATTCCAATTAGAAACAAACTTGTCCATAAGGTATTGTGCCCAAGCATAATCATTCTTATAGCCAAAAACAACATCATTAGAACGCATTTGAGATACCATCATCAAGACACCATCACGAATATAGAATGTTTGTGCATTTGTACAGATGAAGTCAGACTTGCCGCCTTCATTGAATTCAACCCAGATTGATGGACGGTTGTAAACCATTTGAGCACGGCGGCTGTCTGGATTACACCATAATTCATCAAAGGCCATATAAAATTGTTTAAAGTACTTATCCGAGAAAACAAGATGGCCATAGTTAGAGTTGATATTGCCATGATCGTCTGCTGAATATTTCCAAGCTGCGGGTGGATCTTGGTTCTTGCCATGAATATCATAGATATTTGTACTTTGGCTTTCATACCAATCCAACTCAGCTTCAATATAAGCTTGATTTGGTGTGCCAAAGATAGATGGTTCAGATGCAACGAAGTTTGCACCAATCATCTCGATGGTTTTCTGGCCAGTTTTATCGATTGTAAATGCCTCATCCGCGAGCTCACCAATAAAGAACTCACGGATGTCTTTTACATTATTCATCAACATTCGTCACCTGTCGGTTAATTGGACGATTAAAAATATCACGGGAACCGTCTTGGCCTTCAATTTTACCACGACAATATGCAACAAAGAAAGATGCATAGTTGATTAGATCTTTAGCACTATCTTCGAGCGATTCGAAGTTTGGTTCATAGTCTTCGCCACGCATGGCTTCCATAACAGATTTCAGACGAAGCATTTTACCATGCATGACATCATGGATCGATTGTACGCCGTTTGGATAGTAATCGGCTTGTTGTACAGTTGAGTTCGGATTTTGATAATCACGAGACTTTTTGACTTGGATCTCAGCACATTCGGCTAAGACTTTTGCGGATTCAGGTGTCGACATAATTAACCTCTCTTGTATGTTCGCATTTCTTTTGAATGTTCATATAGTTGGATTGCTGCATCTCCGTTTATTATAGACAAAGCAATGCAATTTGTCAACTTATAATTTCGCATAGGCTTTCCGTAATACGTAAATTCTGTGTATGAACTTGGATCTTTATGATTATTAAACAAGTACATTATGGCGTTGTCGCCTCGATTTTCTGGAACGTTTACAAAAATCAAAACATCAACATTATCAAGCTTCCAAAATTGACTTTGCTCAATCCAAAAACCTTGATCTCTATGATTAAGACGTAATGTTTTGCACTCATAACGGAGCACATCTAACCAGCCATCTTTTACTCGATCATACCAATCAGGTGTTTTTTTAGCGTGAGGAAAAAAGTTTGCAACTAGATCTTCGCCAATTGAACCCACCGCAAGAGCGTGTTCTTCTCTTTTATTTAGCATTTGTAGCATGTTTTACCTCATATTTTTTCACAACGGGGAAACAGTTTATAGCCACGCTTTGGCACGTGGAAGTAACCCATAATTGGAATTATACCACGAGAATCGTTTTTTGTAAAGGAAAGACTTGAGCGAGCGCCGTTTCCGGATATCCAGTTTGTTGTCGTGTCTTCAAGGTTGACAAGAGAAATATGAACACCGGTGATATGGCAATCTTCATTAAGTTCAAAACGCTTAAGAAGATGCATAGATACTTTTTCACCAGAGTTAGCGTTGCCAGTCCACATGTTAAATTTATCAAAAGCTTGAGACATGCAGTTTTTGTCTTCGATTTGAGTGTCACGAGTATTTCTGTAAACCCAGTCGTATCCATCACGTTCTTCAGCAAACATATTAAATGTTTCAGAGTTTTTGATGAAGTCTTCCATGTTGTTGTTTATAAACACACCAAGCATTTTAGAAAGCTCAGCGGAGCGTTGACTCATATCAAATCCATTGAAATGATCTTTTGCCGTTTTACGAAAGCCTTTTGGGAACCATTCGTCAACGACATATCCGTTGAAATGTTCTACAAATTCTGGCATGATTCCACGAATACCTTCGATAAGAGGAGTGTACTCGCCGTCGGCATTGAATGTTTCTTGACCAGATGTTTCTGCGATGTTGTCATCAGCATAATGTAATTGTGATTCTTGTGAAGCCAAGAAGTCGCCAGCAGTAGTAAATTTCATATCGCCCATAAACATTGTGTGTGTTCCTTTCTGTGTAACGATAATTCTATTATATCAGGATTAGAGAGAATGTCAACTATAATTGCGCACATAAACGTCAAAATGTGTCGCATTTTCTGCAGGAGTGTCCTTGGCCCAAGAATTCTCACGAGGACCACGAGGACGAATACGAAGACCTTGCGTATTCTGTTTACCATAGTAACTCAAAGTGCCATATAGTTTACGAGCACGAGTGATGTATCCATTGCGCTCAACAAGCAAAGCTTTCAATTCAGCGATCGCAGGATCGTCAAGAGACTTTACCGTGAAACGATAATCAAGAGAAGTGCGGTTTTTGTAAGTTACGTATGCCATTATTTTGTGTCCTTATTCACGATGATGTAAACTGTTGGCTCGTCGAGCTTAGAGCCGATAAAGGCTTTTGCATCTTCTAAGCGAGAGCACATAGCGATGATCTGGTTGTTTGCTGCATTTTGAATATAGTACATTAGAGTACCTCCTGTGGAGATACTCTCTTAGCACTAGAGACGAGGAAGTCACGATAATCATCGTCCAACTCTGCGAGTTCATTTTCCCACTCGTCGTGAGTGCGGAACGTGACAGGAAACTCTTTGAAATACAGATTATTCTGCATGCATAGAGCACCAACGAAAGCAACGGCATCTTGAATACGCTCAAGACCGCTGACGATGTAGTCAGCTCCGCCCTTCATCTTCCAGTAGGCGTTACCATCCGAAAACTTACCAGACTCACAGTGAGCACCATAGTTTTCAAGACACTGAGTAGAGATTACATATTTCATAGGTGGTTCCTCCTTTTCCTATAATAGTAATATAGTACATTTGCTAGCAAATGTCAACCCTTTTTTTCATTTTATTTGAAAAAAGTTTCAACTACTTGATTTTCTTTCATCAAGGTAACGACCCTAGAATTGCTATGCCTACCTCTAACATGAACTTGAAACCATTCCCTAGCTTCTTTTTCAGTTTCGCATATGACAGCACAGTACTCAGGCAATTCACTCTCGACTGCTTGGCACATAGTGCTAAATTGTGTTGTTACTGTCCAAGTCATAGTATTACTCCACGGTTACGTGTACATCATGACGGCTATGGCCATCAACGACAAATCCTGGAGAACAGGGGCAAGAGCAGCCTGCATATTGGCTCCAACGAACCTTGGTATCAGCAGGTAAACCCATTGCTTCCAAGACGCCAGGAATAACTTCTTTTTTGTAAACAGTATGTTCACGTTGCTTACGGTTCATCAAGTTTTCCATGATGGTCTCACCCTGTGGCCAAACATAGATGCGAGTTTGCTTAGAGTACTCTCTCCAAGATACCATTGGACCACGTTCACGGATATCGATATCAGTCGTTTTCATTACACCGCCTCCTTTTCAATAAAGCCAAAACCTAAAACTTCATATTCAACACCGTCAACTTCCATACGATCAAACATTGAAGTTGAACGAAGACCGTAACCACCCTCATGAAGAGGAGCCAAACGAGTAACGTTTGGATTGTAGTCACCGTTATCTTCGATGTCTGTACGGCTCCAAGAACCCATTACGTTGTTAGTCCAACGGTAAGCATACTCAAGAGCATCCATTACATTGTCGAAACCTTCAGCAAGAACTTCTGCTACTGGAGTGAAACCTTCAACGTCACCAGAGATTTCGTTGCGGTCCATGTGCTTAACGATGATTTTCATGTTGTTTCCTTTTCATTCCTTATAATAGTAATATAGTACTTTCGAAGGCAAATGTCAACCCTTTTTCGCACTTTTTTTCAAATAAAATGAAAAAAGATTCGTATGGAAATCAATGGCTTATAATTTTTTTACAATTTTTTCACATGTCAATAGCTTTTATAAATAAATTGTAGCCAAAGAAAGGAATACGTATGGAAAACTCTGCTATAATTAAAGCTGTAATCCGCAGTCAACATTGCCAACGTAACTTTGATCTGAATAAAACAATCCCAGAAGAAGATATGAAGTTATTGGAAACAGCGATTACAGAATGCCCAAGCAAACAAAATTTTGCTTTTTACAAAGCTAATTTTATTACAGATAGAAAAACTATTGAAGCAATTCATGAAAACACTGAAGGCTTTGGCGTTTTAGCAAATCCTGATGAACCTTATTCAAAAGATAATGTCAAATGGACAACAAATTCTCAAACTCTTGCAAACTTGTTAGTTGTAATGGAATATGTTAAACCATCTGAGTCTCAAGAATGGAGAAACAGCGAATTTGGCGATCCTTGGAAAAGAGATGCTGATATGGCTGTAGGTATTGCCGCAGGTTATTTAAATGTTATTTCATCGATGAAAGGCTATAGAACTGGTTGTTGTGCGTGTTTTAATAACGAAGCAGTAAAGAAAGTTTTAAATACTAAAAACGATATTGCACTAATGATGGGAATTGGATTTAAAGACGAAACAAGACCAAGAAGAGAACACCATTCAGATCCAGACTTTGTATTCCCAACAAAAGCAAAAGAAAAAATTGAGGTAGCTTATATTTAAATTATGATACATCCGCGAAATGAGAGTACCAATCGGTACCCACTATTTAATGAATTGATACCTGAATATACAAAAGACTCTAAGTTGCTAGACTACGGTGGCAGCTCTGGTAACCTTTTATATTTTTCAAACGGTTCTATCAACGAGAGTACATACACTTGCGTTGATGTTACAGAAGAATCTATCGCAGCAGGACAATACGAGTTTCCTAAAGCAGAGTTTGTTCATCTAAACAAATACAATGAAATGTATAATCATGATGGAACAAACGATCCCTACGTTTATCCAGTAATGACTCATAAAGATTTCATATGGGCGTATTCAGTTTTTAGCCACACGGTTTTAGAAGATATCGTATCTGCTCTTTGGTGGTTTAAATCTTTAAATCCAAAAAAGGTTGTCGTATCGTATCTGTGTAACGACGGTGATGAAAATTCTCAGAAGGTATTACAATACTTTTATGATAGAAGAATAGATCAATTCGGCTCAACTGTAGATTTTCGTTCCAACCTAGACGATTACTTTTATCTATCAGACAATGAATATGGTGTAAAGTCAGCAGAAACTTTTATTGCTGTGTACAATACCGAATGGCTAATAAATAAGTTATACGAAAAGGGAATAATAGCAAGAAAGATTACGTCTACTCTTACTTCTATTCCATTTTTAGAGGTTGAATATGAAAATTCTTATTAATAGAATACTCAAAGAACTTGAAGCTTTGCCGCCGTATGATTATCAAATTGCTCTTCAAGGTGTGCAAGGGCAAACTGACCCATTCTATGGCATTGGAAAGCTCGCAGGTTTGCAGCATAAAGAGCCCGATTTCATACACCCTATTTTTCCTGAATTGAAGTATACAAATAAAGTATTGTTTGATCTAGGAATGTGTAGAAGTAGATTAATGTTGCTGAAACCGTCTTCATGTTATTCATATCATAAGGATGCTTCAGAAAGAATTCATATTCCTTTAATTACAAATGAAAATTGTTTTATGGTAATAGAAGATGAAGTGATAAGATATCCCGCGGATGGTTCACATTATTTAATAAATACAACTAAGATGCATACTGCGATAAACGCGTCAAAAGAAGATCGACTGCACATTGTTGGATGTGTATATTAGGAGAAAGTAATGCCTGTAATTTATAACGTAGTTCATACAAGACCAAACACGAGTGCTGCTTGGATTGCTGATGAAGATCCAGATTTCATCTCAGATTTTCAGGCTAAAACAAACGAGTATATCGCGTCAGGTCATATTGTAAGCTTTACACACTCACATCCAAACGATCTAGAGCATCATGCCACTCTTACGATTACAGATGAAGCAGCAGACGCTGTTATCCTGGCCGATGCTTCTTGGAGATATTTTGGTGATACTATCCATGATAATTATCAACCAAAAGGAATTACCACTGTTCAAACTAGAACAGTAGAATAAGGATAGCTCTCATAAACATTGCCGTAATCTAACGCAATTCTATGAAGAACTCTTTCTTCCATTCTATCAAATTCCCATCTCTTATGAATGCTCATCCATTGATCTGATAAAATAATTTGTCCATCCACCCAATCATGGTGGTAAGCATATGATTCATCTTTTAAAATTTGGTGAACTAATTCTGAGTGTACTTCTTGAAACTCATCTTCGTTTAAACCGTCCATACCGAATACCTGATAAAACGGATAATATAATCCAGTAATTCCAGCTTCTGTAGTCATGACTAGATCAAAAAGATTTTCTTTGTTCACATGATCGTGGAACCAAGGCGTGGTACTATATCTTCCTTTCTCATATCCAAAATAGCACTTTAAATTTGCAATCGATTTTTGCAGGTTTTCTGACATGCCTTCATAGACCTTTGCCATATTAATAAAGCTTGTTCTAGAGCCTTCCATGTGTTCTGCACCATACATCCAAACAATAGGCTGTCTTGCTTTATTACTTGCCATATTGGCATGCCATTCTAAAGCGCTCGCGTGGCCAAATAATCCTGGCTCGCCTTTATCATCTTTCTTACCTGTAACTCTGATAACACCTTCATGCAAATAAATGCTATGTGTTCTTTTCTTATCTTTTGCTTTCATTACATTGCCAATCACCTCTGCAATACGCAGCTGTTCTGCTGGTTCTATAAATTCTGGCTCAGGAAAAACAACGACAGTTTGTTTTGAGAGTAGTCGAGCTACTTCAATTATCTCATCATCAGTTAGAGACGTAATAGGGTTATGAACTCGTAAAGTCCAGCCGTTATCATCAAAACTTATTTCCATTAGATGTTCATTTCTGTATATGGAAAATCATGTACTGCCAATCTAAACAGCAAACGATCTTCTGTTGGCTCTTCTACCCAATGAACTTTCTTCGTGTTTAGAATAAACATATTGTTGTACACTACTCGCACCTCGCCATCATCATCTTTAATTCCAAGCGCGCCAGTATTTTTAGATAGTGGCATAAGGAAAGCAATCTCAGAATGTACATCAGCATGAGGAGGCATGCTACCACCTTCCTCTACTAAAAAGAAATCGAGTCTAAAATCTTTTGTTCTAATACCATATTTTTTGAATTGAGATAGAACAAACCTTCTGAGTTTCATGTCATGCATTTCTGGCGGAATGTGCTTTACATAAAACCGTTTCATCAGTTCTCCGCCTGTACATTCTGGAATCTTTTCTCCATAATGCTCAAACGATTCTACCCAGTCTAATTTATCATAATATTCTTGGAAAAATTCCATTCCAAGATTTACGTCTGTTTGTATTCCATATTGTTTCATTCTTCCCTCCAAGCTATATACTGCCAAGAGTTCGGCACTGTTTCATACAGTTCAGCAGTAAGCTTCCATTTATTTGTGCTCTTTTTATTTATTGCTCCAACAAATCTTTTAAAATAATTTGCTTGCCTTTTTTCTCTAGAAATAATAGCGTTCTTTTCTACAAGCAAAGATTGGTGTTCAAGCATTGCTTGAATAGTTGGTCTTAAAAGTTCACGAGTAAACTGAACTCTATTGTCTGGTGTTTGATATAACCGCGACAAAATTCTAGAACCTAGTTCAATATCTTGGACGCCCGAGAAGCCAACTATCCTGCCTTCTCTTCTCATTATAGATATCGTATGCAAATTTTCAATCTGTTCTATTTTATAATTATCGATCAAATAATGATCGTCTTTTACAGCATGCATACATGCCTCTATCTCAACGAGATCATAGTCAGTTGTTTTTCTTGTCCACACTTCTGCTGGTCGAGTATCATTTGCAGTAGGCATAGGCGTGTATAGCCAATCATCTATTTTCTGTATAAGCAATGCTGTGTACTCTCTATTCCGGTTTCATAATCTGTTGGTATCACTTCGCCAAACTGCTTCATATAGTCGGTGTGATGCGCAACTAAAAAATACCAAATATTATTCATACGTGGTATATCTTCCAAGCCTTCATACACCATTACGTCTTCTGGTGTTGCAACAACATAGGCATATTCTTTATTATAAACCTGATCAAAAACGTCGGGTCTATCTTTTAATCTATAGTTGAGTGCTCGCCTTAACATAGTCTCGTCATCTGTGGGAATGAATGTTGAGTACAATGGTGATTGAATTTTTTGAATATATCTTTTCATTTCAGATATAGTCATATGCGTAAAGATTGAAAACATTAATGTTACATCGGCAGGCAGATCTAATTCTTCATCTTTACCATTTCTCCAATATTGATGATTGTAAGCATCTAGGTGGTGCCATTCATGTTCTGGCCAAATATGTCGATTTTCTTCTATAAGTTCCCAATCAACATCAACGCCCACGTACTCAAAATCACATGGCTGATACTTAAGCATGTTTCCATGATTGCATCCCCAGTCAACTACGCGCTTTCCTTTTAATGGAACTATACGCTCAAAATATTTTCTTACATCATACTCAAGATAAATTTTCATTTTGGTGTTTCGAATTTTATCCTAGGTTCTGGGTTTAAATATTTCTCATAAAATTCTCTATAAGATACACTGATATTAAACTGCAAATTTACTCTGTCGTCATGTCTTTGATTAAACACTGCATGTGGTTGTCTACAGTTCCAAGCCCAGGCTGAGCCGGCCTCAGTCTTTCCTATAGAATAAATTGTTTCATCTGAATATATTTCAAGAGGAGTGTATACTTCATCCTCATAACACATAGGCGCAATAATACTGCTTGCTCTTACTGGGTCGCAATGAGGTAGGACGTCAGCTCCACCGTCTATCTTAAGAAATAAACACCCGTATATCTCATCGTATTTTTCTACGATTTCAAGAGCCCACGGATGAGTGACATACGCAAAGTTAAAAGCAAAGTACGGCTCATATGTGGCAGACTTTGCTTCTTGTAATATTTCGCTATAAACATCTGGAGGAATATCGCAAAACTTTGCGGCCAGTGTCCACGGATAATTCTTTCTTCCGTGGTGTGGGCTAGATCTCATTGCATATTGATCTCTTTCACCTACTCGGCTATCATAGCCTTTCATGTCTTTTATTTTACGATCATTTGTCTTTTCATCAACCATTCTAATACAGCTCCAGTTTGATCGAAACGATGGAATCTCAAATTCTTTCCTTTATGATGTTCAGCATGATACCCTTCGCCAGCTGTCATCACATTAATTGCTGGAACATTACGAGACTTGCCGCCTATGTGACAAACGCCGTTTACGAGACCAAAGCCAATTAGAGCGCATACCGAAGGAATTACTGTATAAGCTACAAGCACCTGCCAGCTGATTGCTAAAGCAATTAATGCCTGGGCACCCCAGATGATATGCCAGTACTTATGAAAGAAAAGAATACGAGGATTCACATACAAATCTTTTACATATTTTGGTGGAATATGATCTACTCGCCATATTCCGAATAGAACCTTCCAAAATCCTACCTTTAATGGAGAATGCGGATCAAGTTCTGTATCTGAGTGATGGTGATGCATGCGATGTACACCAATCCATCCAATAGGACTTCTTAATCCTATCAGGTTAGTTGTCCATAGAACAAATATCTCATAAAGCCAGTGCGCCTTAAACGCTTTATGAGCAAAATATCGATGCAATCCTGCTGATACTGAAACATGGGCTATAAGAAGATACCACAAAAAGCCCCAGACTAAAAATTCCACTTCATATATCCTCCTGTTTATTGCTATTTATCAAAGACTAACCCAAAATTCTTACTGATAAAATGAGTCATTACTGTGTTTTCTCTTTTCACGATGTCCCACAGTCTTGTACTAGAAACGTCCCATTGTGCGGTACCCTTCTTAAACGATCTAGGATCATTGACATCATGCTTGTTATGCCACATCTCGCATAAACTCTCGACGGGCACCTGATTCTTTTCTACCTTATAGGACATAATTGTTTCATTATCATATCCAAACGCAGCTTGAATCTGCGGTGGATAGATTGAAAACTCTTTAAGCTCTTTCATCTTTGCAATCACTTCTTCTATATCACTAAAATAATCAAGCTGCGCCATGATAGGCCTAGAAGCCATCATAATTCCCGTATTAAAAATATCGTTACCTGGTTCTAGATCTTCATCTTGTAATAAAGCGTGCGCATTCCAATATTTGCTTTGAGGGGATCTAAAATCATAGTGGTAATTTTTAAAATAGTTTGGTTTGTTTGGAAATACTTCAGCCTCTTCTTTTGTTGTTTTATTACAACAAAGAGCCACCTCTGCTTTCAAATAATTAAACGCGTCTACATGACTATGGAAGTATACGTCGTAATCAATATATAGAACTAGATCGTAATCGTGTGTAAGCTTGTCAAGCAACCAAACTTTGTATAGATTAATTATATCATATACTGAAAGATCTGTAAACCTTTTTGCGAACTCAATATACTGATCATCATGCCCAAACTCGATGTAATCCGCGCCTATGGCCTTTGCATACTCTGCGTGATTTTGATGCAACTGTTCTTTGTATTGGGCTAAACGCTCTTTTGTTCTTTTACTTTTATTTACAGGATCATCTTCATGTCCTCTTGGATTATCAAGCTTGTCGTCTGGTATTTCAATATAGATTGAATACACGCATTTTGTTTTATCATTAAAATAAGCATTAAACTTTTTGTTTACAAAATGAGCTATCTTGATCTTATTCCAATCTGGTATGACAGGATCTCGGCTTAAAATCCAATTCCATTCTTTATCCATTATAACATAAGGTACCTTATATTTTTCCATAATATAAGAAAAGATGCTCTCATTGTTTGGATAATAGTAAGCTCTTAGAAAATGAGCGTCGTCTCTATATACGTTGCCATCCTTAATATTTTTAATAAGATCTGCGGCTTCAATCATACGCTCTGAATATTTTATTTCTTTAATATGCTCTGATTTAGCAATCATGATTCCAGTATTCATCACGTGATTATCTTGACCATCCAACATGTCTTTTGTAATATGGTACTTAATCGTAGGACTGCGTTGACCAACCATCTCAAATAAAATACTCTCGAGCTCTTTATTCTTAATATCCTCATCTTGATCTATTATATGAATGCCTTTGCTTAGATCTAATTCTTCAAACACATTTTCATTCGTATTGAAGATTACATCCATATCTACATACATCACCTCGTCATATTTTTCTGCAAGCTGAGCAAATAATACATGCTTATATAGATTCGCCTTCGTGAATTCATTATCGCCGATATCCATATCATCCATCTGATTGTGATAGAATATCCAATCCACTCCAATCTTTTCGGCATAATCCTTTTTATTTTGGATCAACCTGTCAAAGTATTCAGAAATCATATGCTGAGCATGATCCGCCACTTGCCATCTATCTTTTGGTATGTCAATATTGTCGTATGTTGTAAAGATTACTCTCTTCATATTCCAATCACCATATATCTTGTATATTCTTCGGAGGGGCTCATTTCACCCTTATAAAATACTCTTACTAAATCTAAAGACTCTACAAAAGAATCTAGACTATCGTGAGTATTAATGTGTTCTGGTTCTGCGTGATAGTTGTTTGATTGAAAGCAAACCATCGTATTATGATCTTTAGAATTTGCGATGAGCTTAATATCGTCGGGCTCCATGTGTTCACAGCTTGTATTAATAATCAGCTGAAAAGCATCTTTTCTTTCTAAGAAATAATTAATAGCATCATCAGTTATGCCAATATTGTTTCTACACTCAGGAATATCTTGTTTTAATTCCCAGTGAATGCGTTCACACATAGGATCTGAATCAACATTCCAGATCTTTACTTCTTCATTAATGTGTTCTCTTAGTAAAATTCCAGTAAGACCGTACCAACTTCCCATTACCAGAATATCTTTCAAAGGTGCATCTGGATAATAGTCATCAGTAAGATAGTTTGAGAGCTCAGATACTAGCCATTCTTTACTAGCCATTTGTGCATCGTTAATGCTGTTTATAATATCGAACGATCTATATAAATCTTCGTCTTGGTTATATTGTGAATCTTTATAAATTCTTTCGATTTCTTGAATAGCATTCTTATAGATCAGTTCTTTGTAGTTCATATTTTAATCCATTATACATATCAATTGGCGCATCCCATTCAGCAGGGTTTGCTATGCTGTTTACTATTCCATTTTTAAATGTGTTGTGTGGAATCTTTTCGTGCACAAGAAACCTATCAATGCCTGGATACTTTCTCATGAAGTAATCCTTATTAGATAGAAAGTGTTCCCATACATCACGTTGCTGTCCTGCCGTCCATGTAATTACAGAACTATTTATGTGCACGTCATAGGCATGCGGAGCCATGTAAAGATCGTCTTTCCAATAGTCTTTTAAAATAGTAAGACCATTCCATGTAATAAACTCAGACGGATCTCTTTTAATATCCATATCTAAATCAAAGTAAAGACACTTACCTTCTACAGGAAAGTCTTTACTGAACATAGCAAGCTTATTCCACCAGTATTTTAGTTTTGGTTTTTCAAATACTGGAATACATGGAATAGCTACACCGTAAGTATCGTCTGTATAACAATAGAATTTTGCTAATGGAAAATACTTTACTAATTGTTCTGTTAATCTGTTTACGTGTTCATAGCTGTACTTATCGCCATGTTTTACGAATATAATGTTTAACAATCCTGCCATCTAAATCCTCGTATGCCATTCATAATTTCAATTTTACGATATAACTCATCGTACATAGACTGATCAAATTCAGACACTAATCCTTGATTGACTGTATCTAATTCTTCTTGTGTTCGAGTAGTTAAATAGTTCATTTCAGGCGGATTAAATAATAGATTATAACTTCTAAGTTCATTGTCTCCTATAAACACGTGAGGATTATCAGCATAAAAATCATTGATTTCTTGCATATCAAGTATATTAAAATAAGATACAGTAGGAACTACTTTCGGGACAATACCAGCTTCTTCGTTGAGCTTTTTAATTGTTTCTAGTGTATTGTTAAAATTAGTTCCACGTATCCATTCATATTTTCTGCCAATATGATCTAGACTCGCTACCATTTCTACTTTTTTAAATTTTTTTAAAGTGGTCATAAATCGTTTTGAAATTAAAGAGCAATTTGATGTAAGCCACACAGTACAATCAGGATTTACTTCTGCTAACTCTTCAAGTATTTTAGCATTTCGTAGATCAGAAAAAGGTTCACCACCTTTAATATGCAATACATGCAGATCAGGCAATAAGCTTATAATCTTTTCAATATCAGACTCAGTCAAATTAACATGAGGCTGTTGATGATTACCAAATAAATGATCGATTGTGGCCCATTTAGTACTGAAATAACTACTACACATTATACAAGTTTGGTTGCAAATATTGCTTGTAGTAAATTCTAAATAACTAATCTTTCCCGGCTCATATTTTCTCCATTCTGGATTCAGCCAATAGAATGCTCCAGCGTGGGTACCATCTTTTTGTTTTATTCTTGAAGCACAATTATCGCATGCAACAGTTCCCATAATACCTTTTTCTTCAAGCTCTCGTCTTATATGCATATTCAAATCAGAGTAGGGAAAGTCTTCATATTCAGTTGCAGTAGCAATTTTGTATTCTTCTATACTATCAGTTGCAATAATTTCATTTATGTGTCTAGTGAATACCATGCAACAAGGCTTGAGCCAACCTTGTGGATCAATTACTAACGCATGATCTGGCCATCTACACGCGGGTATATTCATTTCAGTCTCTCAATATATTGACGATACATTTCAATATTTTTAATGCAAATTTGTTCATCAGTACCAAACTCAATAAGAGCACTGTTTAAATAGTTTCTAAGCTTATCTAAATACTCTGGAGTCTCTTCTTCTACTGCCCAAGGTGCGATGTCTTGCGGGGATGTTGTTCCACCCATAGGAGCCAAGACATGATAGGCAAAAGAAAGATTTTTTCTATTACAAAATGATAGTATTTTAGGTAAAGTCCACACGTTATCTTTACTAATCACAAATGAACAACCGACATCAGCAACACCATATGATTGAAGTTCATCTATATGTTTTAAAACCGTTTCTAAATTACCATTTCTTCTTAAATCTTGATATATCTCAGGATCAATTGAATCTAATGAAATCGTAAATTCAGTGTTTGGCCTTTGAGCAAATTTTCTCGCGTATCCATTTAAGATACTGCCGTTTGTTGTAAATTGAATGCGAAGCTTTTCTGGGTTTTCCTCTTCTACCATCTTAAGAATTTTATGTACTATTCTTTGAGCAAATGGCTCCCCGCCTGTAAAGTTTAATTTATAAACTTCATGTATAATTTCACGTAAAGATTCTACGAAAGCATCACCAACTTCTGGATCATCATATATACTTGTAAATCTATGCGCAGTTTCTGGATTCTTCTTTACAAAATCTTCCATATGTTGAGAAGAATGATATGGACTGCAGAATTTGCATTTATAATTACAAGTATTTGAAAGTTCTAATTCTATATCCCTTGGAACAGGATGATTTAAGTCTCTCTCACCACCTACCCAATCTGCATCTAAACTGCTTGGAGGTTTATCTGCATCGCATTGCTCTTTGCAATACCTGCACCATTCATGCAAATCACCCATCATAGAAGCTTGACGAATTTCTTCAAAGCCTTCATCATTTTGCCATAGATCTCTTAAGCTGTCTCCTGGTTTCCATCGTGCCTGATTGGTAAAAGGATCTTTTTCGTAAGGTGTAGTATCTTTATGCTCTCTTACATGGCGCATAACAAACGGGCAGACCTTTAAATTGCCTTTCTTATTAATATGAATAGCTTGAAAAGGCGCCCAACAACTTACTGTTTTATATAAAGCTGGTAGTTCCGGTCTTCTATACTTGTTAATTTTATCGACGTATTTCATTTATATTCCTTTAAATATGGAGCCAACTCATATATGTCTTCGTTATTTTCTCGTGCTACTAAACAAAAATCAATCCATTCAATCATTCTTTTTCTTATTTCCGCAGGAGTTTTAAACGGATCTATTGTTGTTTCAACACTCATTACGTTGTTTAAATTACTTACATGCAGTTTATCACTTACCCAATATGTGTCTGATCTTTTAGTAAACTTAGATTCTAAATAATCAAATAGATTTTTCTTTCCTTCTTCCTGATGTTGTATTGTTAAGAAGTTAGGTGAACAATACTTTGGAAACGTTACAAGGTTCGCCATACTGATACGAGGAACACCTGGCACATCAATAAAATAATCAATGAGTTCTGGAAGATGCATCCAGTTATAAACCGAAACAGTGGATACTACGATAACATGCCTGCCTGCATATTTATGATATCGTTTAATGTTGTTTATTGTTTTTTGAAAATTGCCTCCTCGAATCCAATCATACATTTCATGCACACCGTCAATGCTTGCTTGGACATGAACTTCATCAATGCGATGTAGCAACTCAATTACATAATCAGTAACTAACTGAAAATTAGTGCAAATCTCAACACGGCACTTCGGATTCGTTTCAGCAAGCTTTTTAAGGATAAGAATATTATTTGGATCGGCGAACGGCTCGCCACCTTTAATCGTAAGATGCTGTAGATGTGGTACTAGATCTAATACCTTATCCACATCTTCTTTCGTCATCTTATACATTTCAGTATGAAACTTATGGTTCTCATCTCGCCAAGTAAGGCCAGATTCTACAGCCATTTTCTCGTATGGCGCCCATTTAGAACTATACTTACCAGAGCAAGTAACACACATCTGGTTACAAATATTGCTCGTAGTAATTTCCAAAAATCGAATCGGAGTAATTGGCGCGCCCTTATCTTCTTCATATGTTGGAAAAATAAAGCGATTATAAGAATCGAAACGGGCTATACGACCAGCTTCCCAGTGTACCTTACACACGTTACATTGTTTTGGAAAGTTACCTTCTTTAAAATCTTTACGAAGCTTATCATAAACTTCACCATTAAAGAACTCAGTAAGATCAGGAACGTCTTTAATATGAGATATAGATGTGTTGTCCCCAGCACAGCATAGAACTATTTCGCCAATAGGATTAATTGTTATTCCCGTTTCAGGCACCATACATTTCATAATATAACTCTATAAGATTATTTAATTAAACTGTCGATTATCGCCAAGCCTTCGGTAATTCTAGTTGATTTTCTAATTTTTGATTTAATGTCTTTATCAGCTTCTTTTACTACATCAAGTTCTAAAGCCCATAACTTAAACTTAAACAGCTCTTCTTTACTTTCATTATCTTGCCAAAGAATTTGAAAGAACCCAGTGTCAATCTCATTCTTTTTGATCTTAACTTGTTTGTCTAAATTGAGTAGAGTTGACTCTTTATCAGAAACTTTCTTTTCAAGTTCTTCTTTTTGATCTTGAAGAACCTTCAGACCTAGCATTTCACGAGCAAGTTCTTTCGCTGCGAGATTGATTTGTATGTTATGTGCTTTTGATTCTGCTTTTAATCTATCGACAGTATCATTCAAAATTTTATCGTGATCCCAACCTTCTTCCATCAATGCTTGATAGTCTGGATTGTTTTCATCATTTGGAAACGAATAAGGAAAAAGCTTTTCATCTTCCTCATATAGTACTTTTATAATAGTGCGCTCTGTGTTAGCATACTGAGCACTTACTATTCTTCCGCTAAAATCTGCCATTTATTTACTCCTCATGCTGTTAAGTACCTTGATAAATCTTAAATGATTGGCTTCCTACAACCGTTGTGGTACCAGTTGGAAATTCTTGTGTACGATAATCGTTAGTGTTAACATAAAGCTGTTGATAGTTACCACCGCCTCCAGCACTTCCGTCTGGAGTACGACGTTCGTCTATATACAGTGCACCATTTAGAACACCATTAGATCCGTCTACATTATATGAGAGTTGATACTGACCAGCAGAGTTTGAAGATAGATAGTATCTCAAAAATTTATTCATAAGAGCTGACCAAGACGCTGGAGTATGGGCATTGATTCTATTGTTTGCAAAATCCCAATAGAGTGGAAGTTGGTCATAAACTTCTGGATAGGCAGTTGCAGGATAATCTACTTTTGCTAGATAATAATTCGTATCGATAGTTTGTTCTACTGCTTCCGGGATACCTGAGGCTGTATAAGCTGCCGTATCTGATACCTTGTTTACTGCTATGGGTGTAGTGCTTACGAGCGTAGCGTTCGCAGGTGATTGGGTTGTAGTAATGAAATATGTTCCGCCTTTTGCAGCAGTCTGTCCACCTCCACCAAACTGAGTTAAAACCGGATCCACAAAAGTATCATAGAAGTCTGTAATTGTCATAGCTCGCAAGTGAGTATTGACATCTGCACCTCCTGCACCGTCTGGATTATACAAGTATAAAGGATACTCGTGATTATTTAAATCTCCAGAAGGCGCTGATACGGCATCTGTTACTTGACGAATACGTGAATAGTTCTCAGTAGTGAGTACAATATCTGCTGTTTCTGCTTCAGTTGCAAATCTATCAACACGAGTACTATAAGCACCAGCGACATAAAATGTATCTACGAAAGGCTGCCCTGAAATGGCTGTGCCGTTTGCGCCTTGTACTTCGAGTGATGGATTAGGATCTTGAGCAAAGGCATATCCTGCAAACTCATGAAGAGCTGTCATATATGTTGAATCGCCTTCTGCAATTTGGTTCGTACCTGATGCGTCTGATAAGAAAAGTGGTGATCTTACTGCCATAACAAAACTCCTATACTATTGCCTGGATACCAGGCGTAACAGCAAAGTACCAAGTTTTAGTTACACTACCAGACGAATCATAAATTTTAAGGGTATGATTCTGCATACGAATTCCCATTGCTATGGAAGATGCAGATGTTGCATCAGTGTTTGCAATATTTAATAAATGTCGGTTATCATTAATAACCTCACCACTGAACGTGGTGTTCGCAGAAACTCTAAGTACCATGATCTACTCCTATGTTACAGCCGCAGCGTATAGCGTACGTACTTCTGTCCCGGTAGAATCATATATTCTTAGAACGTTATCTTGAATTGCCACCGCATAATTGATAGATCCCCTCGTTGTGACATCTGTATTAGCGATGTTTTGTAGGACAAGTGAATTTGTTATCACTGTCGTTGTGCTTACTTTAATTGCCATCTTCAACTCCTTTGGGTTTCAGGCTATTATCCACGGTCGTATCGGCGTAATCTCTCCTCTCGACCTATTCTCTTACCATAACCAAGATCTTTCATAATTCTCATACGCTCTTCTTCAGCGTAATTAGACCATTCAGAGATCTGTTCTTTCGTTCTACCACAGCCTATGCAATAACCCTTAGAAGGATCAATATAACAGATAGACATGCATGGTGTTACGTACATTATCGACCTCTTTATTTTCTATTTATAAATAGTATTGTGAACTCTTCGGCATGAATTTGAACTTAATTATATAGGAGATTAAGATGGCCGAAGATAAAGGTTACCATCCAGCGGATACAAACGGCGACGGTGTTGTAGATGACGTCGAACGCGAAATGTATCTTGAATTTAAAAGAAAAGAATTAGAAGACAAGGACGCACAGCGTGATGCTATGCGTGGGATGACATGGTTTGCTTTATTCGGCATGCTACTCTATCCATTCGCAATTGTCTTAACATCATATTTTGGTTTAGATACTGCAGCAACTATTGTTGGTGATATTGCTCCAACATATTTTGTTGCTATTTCTGCTTTGGTTGCAGCATTCTTTGGTGCTGACGCTATCCGTAAGTAGATAAATCAAAAGGGAGGCCTTCCTAGGTGCCTCCCTTTCTATCTGTTTGTTTCGATGTACAGCACCCGGCTAGCTTTCCATTCGGTACTAGCGACTCACCGACCTAGATAAGAGGGCCTCTTCCTCACCTAGGGTTTGTTGGGTACATTCGACGTGATTGTCAGGCTTTCCCCGTGCGCCATAAGTAACGAGGACTGAGTTCTTACTGCCTGGTCGAGTTTTCCTCAGTCCTCGCTAATTCTGGTTTTCACGTCACCGGTATTTCACGGGCGGTATATTCACCAGAATTTTCGCGCGCAATCCGCGGATTGCTTGCCCGACCTTGTTTACTAACGACGCGCAGGCTACGTCAGGCAATATATCTCTTTACGTCATTTTTGGAACTTTAGAACCAGGGATTTGACTACCACTCAATATTGCCTTGATACTATTAATATATACTTTTTCTAGTAAATGTCAACCCTTTTATTGAATTTTTTTCAAATTTCTTCTACCGTTACCTTATACAACTTACCGTTGAAGTCTTCCATAGTAATGGTTTTCTTCGTTGACAGCATGTAACCATCGATAGGATGCAAATCCATTTTTACTCTACCAACCTGAGTAATCTTGTTTTCTGGTTTATCATTGTTAAAAGCGGTACTGATCACGTGTGCGATATAGTCGCAATAAGCCAACATAACAAAAATTCCTCTTAACGCATTGTAGCGTTATCTACATAGACTCCATCGTCGTTTTCGCCGACATAAACGCGGTTGATATTTGAACCATATGCTATCTTATAAACCCACTCGCCACTGGCATTGCGGATATCGTCGGTAACACATACAGTAACGGGATCTCCATCCCAGCCTTGATCTGCTAGGAGGGTGTTCATTTGTTCAACTGTAATATTTGCAGGATCCATTTAAGCCTCTTTCATATATTCTACGATAAGTTGCAGATCTTCTTTAGAAAAATCTGATTTACGAGTACCCCAAGCAGCGCCGAAGCGAGTAAGCTTGTCACCAACTTGCGCGAGATGATTAGATTTTGCATCATCTTTTTCTGTGGCTGCACAGTTCATCATGTAACGACCGATAACACCAAGCTTTTTCTGGTTAGGAGTAGTTTCCATCATATTTATATTCCTCGTTGATTGTAGAACTATTATATCAAAGTTTGAAAGAGTTGTCAACCCTTTTTTTGAAAAAACTTCACGAAATCTAAAAATAATTCGTAAGCTACTTCCTCAACATAGTCGATTGGAGTATGACACAACAAAGGCTCAGCTGCATACGCATCCAAAACGATTTGTTTGTAAGCAGGGAATGATGTAACGTTCTCATTCTCAGCTTGTTCATCGATTACATCTACGATGCGTTCTTCCATTTCCATTACTAATTCTTTCATTTGACCCATATTGGTCTCCTTTCATCTTATATTAATAATATAGTACTTTCAGAATGCAATGTCAACCCCTAAAGTGAAAAATTTAGTGTTTTTATGCATTTTAATGCAAGTTTTTCTTCCATTCTGAATGCTTGTAACTCCCAAGGTGCCTTAGAGTAAGGCGTTTTGCTGTGATCTTTGGTTTTCCACTTAGTTTTACCATTAACATCACGTAATTCTTTCTTAGCATACTGCTTTACGTGAATCATCTCATGAACGATAGTGGATACTAGATCGTAAAATGACAAACCTTTTTTGATTGTAAGCGTAAACTCACGACCTTTGAAGTCTTCATTCATACAATACCCATAAGCCTCGATTTTTCCATCGAATTCTAAGGATATGTCAAGTGTACGAATACGAGGCATCATTTCTTTGATGCACCAGTCAACAACAAGGGCGGCAAGCTCGCGTTCTTTAGCTTTACCGCCCCTAAAGTATACTTCGTTTGCCATATGCATTTCCTTTCATTTGATATATCTATTATACCACATTCAAGGAGGAAATGTCAACTGTTTTTGTAAAATAAATTCCTTTTGAAATCAATGGCTTAGAAATTATTTTTTCTCATTTGCCTCTTCAATGACCATTTTTTCGTATTCTTCACGATCTACGATGCCTTCTCTAAGAAGCTTTTCACGGTTTGCTAGGTGTTTCATAGCAATTTCTTCTTTAGATCCGCCAAAGTAAGCCACACAATGGCCTTCTTCGATCATAATGTCAGTCACCAAACGACCATCCGCTGCACGGAAATCACCAAGGATACGACCAAACTTACCCTTCATATCTTCGCCTGATTTATCTTCTGTGGTAATGAGTTTTGCGTCTTTTTCTAGCAGAGAATAGAGTCTATCCTTTGCTGCAAGACCAAAGAGTTTTTCTACTCTGTCTGAAGTTCTACTTTCGGGCGTATCAATACCCATGATTCGAACTCTTTCGTCTTTAAGGCAGATACCGAAACCTAGATCAATGTCTACATCTACAGTATCACCATCAACTACTTTAATGACGTGAACGTCGTATTCATTTTGCGTTGCCATGTGTTCCTCCACCTGAGCGTTATTGTTATCATGGTAAAGAAATCACAATAATATTTATAGTTCTTTTAGTTGTGGATGCAGTTCATATATGTTTATGTTTCTTTTTAAATTCATAAACGAAGCAAACATGTGCATTCGACTGCGCCAATTGTTATAATCTTCTATGGTCGGTATGATCGGATCGTTACTCATAAATTCTTCATTTTTAATAAACATGTGCCTATGCAAATTATCTGGCCATTTCTTATAGTTATTTCGCCAATCTTCTAGTTCTTTAAAAGTTAGAATTCTTTGAGGTGCAGCGTATTTTGGTTCGTGAACCCATCCCATCTGTGTAAAGCTTACTTGAGTGTCGTTTACTCTTTGATTCCAGTAATCAAGCACTTCATTGTAGTTCCACATATTAAAAATGTTTAAGCGATGATTGATATTAATCCATCCAGTAATTCCAGATGATTTCCATCTTTCAATATTTTCTATTGTTTGCTCAAAAGGAGTGGATCTTACCCATTCGTATGTTTTACCAATACCATCCATTGAAACGGATATCTTTACTGGATTTGAAGCTTTAGATAGTAAGTCAATATATCGCTGTGGAACCTTTGACATGTTTGTTGTCATATCAATCAAGCACTTATCATTTACTTTTACGAGTTCTTCTAAGATGTAATAGTTGTTATTGTCAGCGAAAGGCTCACCGCCTTTTACAACGATCTGTTCTAAGTTAGGAAGTATAGGTAAGATCTTTTCAATGTCTGAATCCGACATTCTGTATAATGAAGCACCAAAGTCATTGAAGCCCGGTTCACCGGGATTCTTCCAGGATTCTAAGTCAAGTGACATTTCAGTTGCTTCCTGCTCTAACCCAATCCATTTAGAACTATAATAACTTGAACATGTCACGCAGGTTTGATTGCATAGATTTGAAGTTGTAAATTCTAGAAAGCGTATCGTCTTATCTGTTGGAATACTCGCTCTACGAGATTCACCTTTTACATTTGCGTGAAACCATGAATTCTTCATGCCAAGTTTAGCGTTGTTTAAACAGTATCCACAAACTTTACTTACCAAAGGCTCTTTATCTTGACGCAGAGATTCTAAATCTGAATGGTTGTCCCATAATTCAGCAATATTATCTACATTACTAATATGATTAAAAGACCAAGTTCTTTCTGCTGCACAGCATATAGAAAGATTACCGTCTGGTTGAATTGTTAGTGAATTGTGAGGAGCAGTACAATACATAGTAACCTTTTATTACCCTTGTTACATCTTGTCAAAAATTTGACACTTTTCAACATATGTCAAAATATGTTACATGTCAATTCTATATTTATGGGGTTTAGTTTGTATAAATAACAGGGAATAGAGATTGACTTCACATAATGAATTCTTGGAGGATACAATGAGAATTTTACTATTACTTTGCGTGTTATTTCTTGGGTCTGCTGCAGCGGCTCAGGAAGCGCCTGAATGTCCGGAAGGCTACGTTTGTACTCAATCGGGCACAGACAGTACTATTAGGTCTGAAGGCAATATGACGACTACGATCGTTCAACCGCCGCCGTCTGCAGTTTCACCACAATTTAGCGCCGGCAATAATAACGATCTATGTACGATCGGCGTAGCTGCTGCGGTGCAAACTCAGATTCTGGGTATTTCTGGTGGCGGAACATTTACTGAAGAAAACTGTAAGCGATTGAAGAACGCTAAAGTATTGTATGATATGGGAATGAAAGTTGCGGCTGTATCTGTAATGTGTCAAGATGAGAATGTTTTTGACGCGATGATGCAAGCTGGAACGCCTTGCCCTTATGACGGACAAATCGGCGATGCTGCAAAGCTTGGCTGGGAAACGCACAAAGAAAAAATAAGAGAGGAAACAGGTGGCGGAAATCTTAAAGAAAATGCTAAGAACGCAGCTCCTTTTGCTGGCCTTGGTATTTTGGCCTTCTTACTCTTCCTCTGAGAGTATTAAGCCTTACTATGGAGCTACTCCGAACGCTGCTGCAAACGGACTTTCTTGGTCTATGGGCAATGTATTGCCGACTCCTCCGGGATTAGATATTCAGAACGTGTTGTATAGTTATACCATCATTAAAGAAGATGGCGAAGCTGTTACAGTATACGTTCAAAACAAATTAGCTGGCTCAGATAATGAGTACATTTTTAGAGATCGCGAAGACTGGTCTCCTACATCGCCATCAGGACAAGAAGTGCGTAAAGTAATTCCTGTTGGCAACTTACATAGAGATCTATGGGGTGATGGGGAGATAGATGTACAAGGAAACGGATCTGTGGAAAATCCTAGTGTGATTTATACATATCGTGTAGATCCATGTTATAATCCGCAGTTCGATCCTAACTGCCCCGGTTATGAGGTTCCATACGTAGAGCCTCCAGAAATTGATTACGAAATTTACGACGCAGTTGCAGAAGGCGACGCTCAACGTGATCAATACCGTTATGAAGATGATGATGAACTGCAAGAAGAGGAAGATGAAGAGAAAAGACTGGCAGAACTTGAAGACGAAGAACGTGAGAGGAACGACCGTTTAGAAAAGGCAATGTTTGAAGCTGGCCGTGCCGAGCTTTTTGCATTGGCTTTTGCGAGAGGTCAAATGAAAGACTCAATTAATCTTAACATGAACTCTTATTATGATGCAAACATTCCAGGTGGTACTTATAATGACTCGCTTGTTTTATTAGATACCAAACTTCCTGAAAACCAAAGTGGTTTACGCAATGGACTTGCACAACAATTACTACACCAACAAATGGTTGATATGCAATATAATTTAAGTACAGGACAATAAGGAGGACTTCAATGTTCAAATCAACTTTCATAGGTGCCACTATCGCTCTTATCGCTTCATGCGGAGTTGCGGTTGCTGCTGACACTCCTATAAACGGCTCAGTACAGTCGCGATGTATTATTCAAACAGATACATCAGGTACTTATGCTAACCCCAATGCTTACACACTTACAACATCGTCAACTGATGGCGGCGAGAAAGCACGCATTCGTGTAGATATTTCTCTGGCAAATGCTTATTACGTTGAGATTACAGCGCCTACAGAATTCTCATCTTCACCTAACCTCCCTGATGTGGTAAGTTGGACTGGAGATACTACAGTAGATGCTGTTTCAGATGCTACCAATATGGGTGATTATGAAACAAATAAAGTAGAACTTGGAATGATGGACCGTTACGACATGACAGCGACTGGATCAACGTGGTTTGTAACCTCGTCGGTTGCTACTATGGGAGGCAATAAAGCATTTCCAGGCGGTAACTATACTGCTGTAGTGCAAGCGGAATGCATCGCTCAATAAAAAGGTTTATACATCATGAAGTATTTGTTTATGCTGGTTTTTCTCGTATTTACGAGTAAAGCTTATGCACATGAGATGGTACCTACCTATCCTGTGTTAAAGCAATCTTACATGGATGGGCTATTTGTAACCACTATGACAATGTTTAATAAACGGCCGGAAGTAGATTACTACGAGATTGGTGTTTATGACGACAATTGGGAGCCCATCCGTTTTGTTTCCAATTATAAGATTTGGAAAATTCCGTATTTAAGTACGGTTTCTTTTGATATCTATATACGCGGTGATGATAAATATAAGGTTAGATATATATGCTCAAAGTCTAAACTACGTAAGAGCAACATGACAAGGGCCGCCGTTTCATCTAGAATTTGTTCAAAAGTGAAAAGGCCGGATGAAGAGTGATGAAAAGATATATAATATTAGCAGCTTTGCTTTTTAGCTCGCCAGTACTGGCAGATAATATTGGCCTACAGTTACCCAATATGGGGCAGGCTTATGGTCAAGATAGCATTCGCTCAGGTGAAATTGATTGTAAGAATTCAATCGGTGGTTCAACAAATCTTGAGTTTGGAGTAACCGGTATAATTGATAATTATAATAGCCCGTTTAGTGGTGGTAATGATATGGATACGAGTCGAGATATAGGTGTTTATGCTCGTATTATTATTCCACTCGACGGACCTAAAGAAAGAATTAATTGTAACGATTTGTATGAACTTGAATTGAGAAAGAAGAGACTTGAGGTCTTAAAGCTACAACAAGAACTTGAGCAACTTCGTCGTTTGAATGAGAATAGTGAGGGAGAAATCTCATTTGAAAACTAAATAGGAGTTTCTATGGCCGATAAAGACCTAGGGGATGGCCTTGAACAACTTGACGAAGAAGTAGAAAAGTTAAAGAATACCAAGTTTAAGTTATTTGGTATTTCTATGACACCAACTACTATTGGTGCAGCTTTTGCCTTGCTTGGGGCAATTGGCGGATCCTTATATGGATCCTTTGAAGTCTATAAAGACTATATGGACATGAAAGAAATTGTTCAAAATATTGATGTTGATTCAATAACAACACGCAATAATGAAATTGAAGTATCGGTCGAGAATGCAAAGACTGAACTGATAATTCAAATAGCTTCCATCCAAAAACAAATAGACGACTTAGAAAAACGCACACGAGAAAATAAAGTTGATACGAGAGATCAAATCAACACTATGGATTCGCAAGTTCGCCGTGTCGAAAAGCTCGTGCGTGATACTGAATCAGACGTAAGACAAATAATTCAAAATGCTGAGGAGCGTTTTGATAATAAAAGGGATGCGCTACAGAATCAGTATGATACAAAAGCTTCTCAATTAAGAGAATCTAGTGACACTCGGATCACTGATTTAGAAAACAAAGTTGAACGAGACATGCGTAATCTAGAAACAGAACTCACGAATAAACTACAAAAGGCCTTAGACAATCCACTAGCAAACTAGGAGTGAGACATGATCGGACCAAAACGTACTTGTAAAAATTGCGGACATAGGTGTCACTGTTATCAACCGGATTGCGATGATTGTCATAACGACGTTTGCATTAAATGCGATTGCAAAACACCAGACGAAAAACAAACAAATACGGATGCACGATCATGGGATGGCTATTTAAAGTAGAGAAAGAAGACGATGATGCAGAACTTGCCAAACGGTTGGAATTTGATTTTAAAATTCGAGACATCCGCAGAAGAATTGAAAAGCTCAGGGAGAATTTTCATACCCCACGACGAGTACGAGTGGAAGAGCCACCTGAAGTGGATGAACAGGCACAAAACACCAGACAACAACGCGACAAAGATAATGAAATTAATGAGATCAAGGCAAAACTCTTAGGGAGGAAAAAATGATTTGTAACAAAATGGCTAGGCTAGCTGAATTGGCTTACTTAGATGGTAAAGAAGCTAAGAACAAAATGAAAGCTCTCGGTTACACCGGACACAAGTTCTTTGAGAACGATGGAGCTCAGTGTCACGCGGTATGGAATAAAGAAGAATATGTTCTTGCATTTCGTGGTACAGAACCAACCGAGATCTCAGATGTCCTTGCAGATCTAAATGCTATTCCACGTGGAGCAATGACACATGGTTTAGTTCATTCGGGTTTTAGAGGTGAATGTGATAAAATATGGGATGAGATTGTAGCACATCACGGTAAAGGCCATAAAGAGAAAAAGCTTTGGATCACAGGGCACTCTCTTGGCGCTGCTATGGCTACTATTGCAACTTCAAGATTCGAAGAAACTCAGAAGGTTGAGCAACTTACAACGTTTGGCTCACCTAGAGTTGGTACTCGTAGTTTTGTGAAACATATTGAAACAAAGCATATGCGGTTTGTTAACAATAACGACATCGTTACAAAGGTTCCACTTATGCTGATGGGTTACAAACACCACGGCGAATTAAAGTATATTAATTTTTATGGTAATGTCCGCAAAATGACTCCTTGGCAGATGCTCAAGGATCGTTGGCGCGGTTGGAAATCAGGTTTACTAGATGGTGCAAAGGATCATGGTATGGATAACTATGTTCGTTGCACTGATAAATTGGAGTACTAAACTATGTGGGAAATGATAACAAGAATGTTCGGCGATACGCTATGGATTTATACGGCTATCGCTGGCTCTTTGGTTGGTGCAGCATTTTTAGCATGGTTTCGTAATACACACGCAGCACTTTATTTGATGGGAAAATTTGATGGTTTCTTAGATTATTTGGTCGATAGATTTGGTTGGGATTGGCTGCAAGATGATCCCGAAGCATGGCGTAAACGTTATCCAAAGGTCACGAAAAAAATCGACGATTTAGAGCTTCGTATAAAAAATTTAGAAGCTCAAGCTAAAACTAAAGTCATTAGACAAAAGGAGAAATAGGATGTCTTGTAACAGTCCTAATTGCAAATGTGGTCCTACGTGTGACTGTAAGGATTGCAATTGCTAAACGTCTACTTAGAATTTATCGTAGATCAAACTTTACACAATATTTCAACATACGACAAAGCTTTAGGGACTAATCTTGCTAGAGATTATAAAAGATTTGTATGGTGGAATATGAGAGAACTTCAGAAACCTGTGCTGAATTCTCTATTCGAAAACGGTAGAGTGTGGCGTCTATTAATGGACAAACACTTATCCCTATAGTAAAAGGAGACTAATATGAACTGGTTAATGTCAAGACTAAAAGAGCGTACTTCATGGGATGGAGCAGCTCTTATCGGTGTTGGCCTAGTAGGCTTGCTTATGCCACTAGACCTCGTATCTTACGCGGCGATCGCGTGGGGTGTTATCACGCTACTAAAGTCTGAGTAGCATAGTACTTTTTATATAGCTCGGCGATCTTATCAAGCTCAGGATGATTGTGAATCCATTGACCAGTGGAAGGATCAAATTCTTTCTTGAAAAAATCGTCGAGCTTTTTATTGCCGGTATCAAGTTGAGGATCTATAGCAAGACAAAGCTTATCGAACTCTCCATCAGAAATAACTGATTCGTTCTCTTTCTCATATGCATACGCGTATATACAGAGTTTAATACGATTACGTATTTCTTTCTCCGCTACAGATCCCCAGCTCATCACCCTCGCCCTTGTCCTCTATATTTCTTCATACTTGCTTTTTTACTTTTATTCATAGAAGATAACTTAAGGTTTCGTTTACCAATCGAAGTTTTCTTATAATTTTTTTGCTTTACAGCAACACCTACTGTTTTTGCCATACTTTACTCCTCAATTTTAAATAAATTACCAAATGTTTGGCCAGTATCTTTAGGACAACACCAATCGTAATCAAATAGCTGATCTAACGTTGCATGTTCTCCCTTTAAGTTCCACCAGTTACGAACATACTCAAAAGAAACTTGAGCAACTCTTGCTAGCTTAGCATCTGAGTGATCGTGAACTGTAGTTGGAAATCTTTCTACATTGTGATTAAACAATGGATGAATATGAGTAATACCCAAGCCATATATGATATTCTCGATGGTTGGTTTCATTCTCACGGTTTTCTCTTTATCAAGTCTTAGAAGCAAAGGCATTCTAAAACGAATATGATTATCATCTAGAAAATAATAATCTACAATTTTCTTAGCATAGCCACGCTTAATAATATAACATTGTAAGCCATGATCCCATCCAACTCTATGCCGTGGAGCCATCACTGCCCACCCTTCGTGCATTACACAAAGCTGCAAAGCATCCCATAGAACACCATGTTTTTTTACATAGTCTTCCCATACGAATGGCCATTGGTCTATTTGATTGAAAAGGCAGTCATCCTCAAAGATAGCAACCATATCTTCATCTGTTTCTTCATACCATTTTTTGATTGTAAGTAGATGAGATGATGTCGCGCCAAAAGGTAAGATTTGGCACTCAGGTGTGCCAGTGATCTTGAGATTAGAATCTTCTAATCGAGGATAAGAACATATTCTATAGTTGGTTATTCCTAGCTTCTCAAATTCACCAATCATATATTCTCGGCGGTCTTTACTCTCTTCAAGATTGACCACCCAACAGCTGGGAAACCCCTTCAATTTTGGATGCATTATTTAATTCCGTTGTTATATTCACTCACTAGTTCTTGTATACTATCAATTGCCATATCTAATTGAATATCGGTAATTGGTGGCAATTCTTTCTTGTACATTGCAATGATGATTTCGTCTTCAATCTTATCGCGATTTACTTTACCATTTTTAATAGGCAAATGAAAACCATTTTGCATAATGTCAATCGCGAGTTCACATGATATCATTACATCTTTGTCCATACTTTTTCTCCGTATATATCTGTAAATATATTACATAATGAAGAAATGTCAACCCTTAATCCCACAAATTTTCATAATATTTTCCAAATAATCTGAAGCCGTTGCTCATTCGTTCCTGATGCGCCTTCAAGCCGTCACGATCAATCCATTCAAAATCGCCTAGGCCACTATCACTTGGAATATGTGGTCCATAATACTCATCTTCCCAATTGTCTTTTACTTTTTGTTCAAAGGCCCAGATCATTTCATCCATAATCCAATCCCAACGATCAAAAAACTTAGGATCAGCTGTACCGTCACCTTCGTATGCACGTTTCCATTTAGTAGTAGGACGCAACTCTTTTGGTACATCACTTGGATCTGTATTAGGAGCGCCGTGCTTTGTTTCTTTCAACTGTTTTAGCATAGGCAAGATAATCGGTGCAAGGGTATAATCCATGCTCCAAGTATCATAATCGTGTATTGCGACTTCTATCTTTTGCGGCCTATCATCTTTATAGGGCCCTATATAAACTTTCATTATATAAACAACTCCCAACTTGGATGTTTGATTGTAAATTCCATTTGTTTACGTTTACGAACTAATTCCCAGTAACCAGGTCTATATGGTTTATATTTAGGCTTCCAGTCCATCCTGTTTCCTTTAGTAGAATTACAAGAATTGCAGGCTGCTACTATATTGGTCCACTCTGTTTTACCACCACGGCTGAGTGGAACAACGTGATCCATAGTCAAATGTGATCTACTAAACTTATATCCGCAATACAAACATTTGTACTGATCGCGTAAATAAAGGTTAGATTTTGAAAACCTAACCTCTGACTTGGATTTGATATATTGTTTCATCATAATCACAGCGGGAACTTTGGTTTCCCAAGAGGGGCTCCGGACTAGCCAATCGTCATACCATTCTAACACATCACATTTATCGTGATAAATGTACCGTATGGCTTCTTTCCAATTAATAACGCTGAGAGGTAGATAGTTGACGGGTTGAGCATCTGCATTAAGAATCAAAACGTCGGACATCTATCTTTCCTTTGCTGCTTTTAACTATTTATCTCCAATCTGTACTGATCTTCACACATTTGGTAGATATCTTTCGTGAGTACACAATATTCTGATAATTCATCAACTACTGAAGCAGTAGCATCACCTTCTCTACGATCTTCGAAAACTCGTTTCATTTCTTTGCCGGTAACTTTATCCATAGCATCTAAGACTTCAAGAACACTGAATCCTGTATTACTACCAAGGCATTCATACGGAGTATTACGAGGACCTTCTTCTACAGCCTTTACTATAGCAGCACTAAGATCACAGACGTGTATATAATCGCGAATGCAAGTACCGTCCCTAGTATCATAATCGTTACCAAAGATGCTAATGTGGGGATATTTTTCAGCAGCCACCATAGCAGCAACACGAATAAGATGGGTTGGAGCACCCAATTGCCGATTAACGCCATCAGTACCAGAGACATTAAAAAAGCGAAAAATAGTATAACCATTGGCTTTCTCCTTAATAATATCTTCAGCAGCCACCTTACTGCGAGCATAAGGCGAAGCCATCTCCCATGCTGATGATGTACTTGCAAAGATAAAGTTTGGAGTTTTTACTTTGTCAAGCATATTTGATGTGCCCATAGCATTTACACGGTAATACTCCGTGGGCTCTTTAAGTGACTGAGGTACGACACTGCGACCGGCCAAATGAACTACAGCATCATATGTACCATGTACAGCAAAGGGATCTGTGACATCTACGGGCTCAAACATATCCACATATTTTGATATATCATTGTGCTCGCCATGAATATTCGTATCCCAACCATCGACATAATGGCCATACTCTTTAAGCAGTTTACATACATGGCTGCCAATATAACCCGTGGCACCCGTTACCAGAACTTTCATACAATCCTCCTATACATAATAATACTATTCTATAATGTATTTAGCCAAATGTCAACTATAAATAAAGCATGAAACATTTACTATTACTTCCACTGATTATATATCTAACAGCATGCTCGAGTGATACCGATTATGCTCTTTCTCGCAAATTGCCAGAATCAAAACAAACTCTAGCTCACAAGGCGTATTTCTGGTATGGCTTGTCAGAAGAAAAAGATCGCCAAACAATCAAAGATATTACGGGAGTAGATCCAGTAACTACTGAGTGGTGTGCTGCTTTTGTGAATATGGTGTTACTTGAAAATGAACTACCAACATCAAGATCTGTGAGTGCTTTCCCACTTATGGCTAGATCATTTATAACTTACGGTCAAGAAGTTACAACTCCCGAAAAGGGAGATATTTTAGTCTTTGAAAGAGGCGAAGCCGGATGGCAAGGCCACGTTGGTTTTTATGTCAGTCAAACCAAAGATATGTCGACCGGTCAAATTTGGTATAACGTAATTGGCGGAAATCAAAATGATAGTGTTTCCATACAAAAATACCCAGCCGATAAATTAATCACAATACGTAGAGTTTCACTTTAAAGTTCTAGGATCAAATTCTAGTGGTATACATACCGCTTGAGTGTTTGGCGGGTAATAACCAGATGGCATTTCAAAAAGAGCTGAAGATAAACTTTCTCTTGCTTTAAAACAATCTACGTTCGTTGTAAAAAAGCCCATATTTTGTGCGTTAACGTGTAAGGCTTCTTTAGTTGGTAATAACATGACAAGTACTAGTACGTATATAGTATTCATAGCACTGCCTTTTCGGTTGTTAAATTGGTGCCCGTGGCCGGACTCGAACCGGCAAGCCTAAGCGACACATTTTAAGTGTGTTGAGTTTACCAATTTCTCCACGCGGGCTTTTCTGGTGCCCCCACACGGACTCGAACCGCGGACCTACTGATTACAAATCAGTTGCTCTACCAGCTGAGCTATAGGGGCATTACTTATTTATTGGCCTGCGCTGAGGGACTCGAACCCCCGACCTAGTGCTTAGAAGGCACTTGCTCTAATCCAGCTGAGCTAAGCGCAGATTCTTTAAGCGTTATCAATAAAACGCTGGAAAATTTTCTCTGGTATCATACAAAGCTGTATATAAACAGCCCAGAAACCAATATTCCAAATGATGATTTCAGGCCAGTTCATTTACGAAACTCCACTTGATACCACTTGCCATCATGTTTAAATTTGATGATGCTGTGAGAATAAACTGATTTATTTTGATTTTCATACAGTGTTTTAGTCTCACATTTCTCTTGAAGGCGGTAGCCAACAATTTTGTCACTACCTTTTTGTGCCTTATCAGCTCCAATAATACCACCAATTACTGCACCTGCTGCAGCACCTTGGTCATTACCAGAAGCGCCTTTACCAAGTAGACCACCAATAATCATACCCATCAAAGCACCGCCCGCGGCATCACCTTGTTCATTAGAGTATACGGGTACTTCTACCTCATAACACTCAGTATGCTGAAAAGGAACTCGCTGAGTTACGTAACGATATTCGTCAGTGATAGTAGCTTGCACTTTATCAGCATAAGCTGGCGCTGCTACCAATAGAGCTAGAGCACTAACTCCAATCTTTGATATCATAGACATCTTTATAAACCTTTTCTGTGTCATTGTGGCCGTGGCGATATCCCACAACATATCCAATTACTCCACCAAGGATTGTACAAATTAAAGCCATTTCTGTTACAATACTCATGATGCTCACCCTTGTTGAATAAAGTTTGGTTGAATGCTACTACAACCATTGCAGTATTCAAATGGATCTGAGTATCCAAAAACAGCTAGCATGCCGTCGTATTCTTGTTCTATCATGTTTGATTCCTTCTTATTATTATATTAATATAGTACTTTCTTGGAGAATGTCAACCCTTTCTTTGAAATTTTTTCACAAATTCTAAAAGAATTTTCTCCGATCGTTCTCTGGCTTCTTGTTCCCACCAACAAGTGTCATAGTTGTAACCCTTGTCAAGAAGCTCTCCAAGATTATCATACATGAACTGCTTCACATGAACCATTTCGTGGGCTATACTAGTATATATCTGGCTTATGTTCTTGTTCTTCTTAGAAATCAAAATTAAATAGTTATCTTCATCAATATCAATACACAGGCCAGACTTATCGTTTACGATCTTATCTTCTGCAACAATCTCAATACTCTTTGGCCAAGCTGGCAAATTCTCGCAGCAAAAACGAGTAAAGTGAGTTGTGAGTTTTGGATCTAATCCTTTTACCTTAACTTTCATCTCTGTACAACGTAGTTCTGCTATTGATTGCTTGATGAATGATTTTCCACTTTACCCATGCTTCCATGCAATGTTCTATTTCTTTATAGAAGATAGCATTGAGCAACCAAACTAAATGCCATTTACCATTTCTTTTCCTTTCCCACTGAGCTGCAGAAAAAGATTGATTTAACCTGCCACCAATTATAACATTAAAAAGAATAGAAGTGGCAATAATTATTCTTTTAAAGTACATTTTCATTTAATCTAATCCCTGTAGATCACTCTCATATTGTTTTGCGGGGGTTGTTTTATTCCAGAAATTTAATTCTGCTTGAGTTGATTTAATTTCTTTGGCTAGTTCCTTTACCATTTCATCTGTCAAGCTCATGATATTGATACGTAGCAATCTATCAACGTCAGATTCAATAGCATGTGTATTTTGTAGTATCTGATCGCCAACATCTTTCTTCTTACGGTTTTTAAACACGATGCGATCGTCAAGTACTGCTTGAATAAATTGCATCTTCACATTAAGCCAACGAAGATCTTCTTGAGCTTCTTCTCTACGCTTCTCAATTCGTTGTTGTAGTATACCAAGACGATAGTCGACAAAGTCTTTGATTAAAAGACGCTCATCATCATACTCACGAAGCTTTCCGTCCGGACCAATTACTGTAAGGTTTTCACTTAATGGCTTACTCAGCTTGAATTTAGAAATAATCTTAGCATCATTCCAGTTTGCTGAAGTGTTTTGCTTTAATTTGATTTCAAAAGAGAAACCAGTCTTATCACAAAGATCTTCATATGATACGATGTCACCATCATCTTCAAGCTTATCAAGTACCTTAACATATGATTCACGATCAAAACCATATGGAACTTCAGTAATCATCATTACTGTTTTGGTTTTCTTATGATACTTACCATAAACAATGTGGCGATCTTCAACAGGATCATAGTCGACTCGTCCTTTGAACTCAGGAAATGACACTGGAGCCTTGTTGGTTATATTACCATCCGACAAGTATTCACGAACGAGGCGAGAGAGGTCGTCTACTGATCGTGGAAGGATGTTTGTAGCAAAACCAGTGGCAATACCCTTAGTTCCATTAGCCAATACCAAAGGAAGTACTGGTAGATAGAATGCTGGTGGTTCGTGTTCCGGATCGGGGTGTGCGGGGGCCAGGTCAACATCGCGAATATACTTCTCAAAGTTTTCGCTTAAGCGCGTGTAAACATAACGTGCTGCGCCTGCTTCTTGAACTAGTCGAGTACCAAAGGAACCACGACCCTCGACTAGGCAGACATTGTTATTCCACGTTGCAGCCATTAGTTGCCCGGCCCCCGCGGCAGACGTCTCTCCATGATTGTACCCATAGTCTGATATAATACCTGCAACAGCGGATACTTTCTTAAAGTCACGCTTTGAGTTGAGGATACTGCTATAAAGGTAGAACCTTTGGACAGGCTTTAACCCGTCAATCATATTAGGAATCGCTCGTGATTCCACGGTGTACATTGCAAATGATTTCCACTCGTTGGATGCAACCTTCGAGATTGGATATTCATTTTCTTCAACTGTAAATTCCATCAATGACATGACGAACCCTTTTTCAATTTATAGTACCATTCTATCACAGTTTTTGGTATATGTCAACCAAAATATTTTTCAAGCATGTCTAAAACGTCTTGATATTTAGCCATTTCAAGGATTTCTGTTTCCATCGCCTCAAACACATCAGGGTGCTCGCCAATTCCTGCTGGATTATTAAGATATACTTCGACGTTCATTCTATGTTTTTGAATATGTCCGTGGGCATGAGCCTTCATTGCTTCAATCATTACTTCTTGTTCTAGTGCCATTATTTTTCTCCTTATTGGAACATGTAGTCTTTACGTAATTGCGAATCTTTTCCAAACATCATTTGGAACATACCAGCATCGTCAACCGTAACTGTGTCGTACACTGGTTTATTGATAATAGTATCATATTCTTCTTCCGTCAAACTTCCCAAACCTTTGATGTAGCGATGTTTCCACCCATCTTTGCTTGACTTAAATTCATTCGCCTCTTCATATGTATAAAACCACTTGATTTGAGATCCTTTTGTAGAAATCATAATAGGCGTTCTAGTGATCTTGACTTTCTTTTCAAGAAGAAGCCGTGGCCAAAACTTGTAAAAGAAGGCAATTAAAAGAGGACTAATGTGGCCGATACCATCATGGTCAGCATCAGTCAGTGTTGCAATATGTTCATATGTCATATCATCAACTGAGTTTGGATTTGTAATATCCAATCCAAGAACTGAGATCAATTCTGAGAGCTCTTTGTTCTTAAGAACATCAGCAGGTTTCATATCCCACGTGTTCATAATAACACCACGAAGAGGATAAGCACCCACCTTATTTGGATCACGTACTTTGAGAAGGAAGCCCATCGCTGAGTCACCCTCCACAATTTTCAAAGTAGCATCATCCTTATTTGCTGCAATATGCTTAGCCACTTTAACCTTACGCAATTTCTTTTGAGCAAGAGTAGCAGCTCGTTTGTCTGCAGCGATTTTCTTTGCAAGCTGAGCCTCAATAATCGGATCAATAATAGATGGAGTATTCAGGATCTTACGAGCAAAGAAATCAGCCTCACGAATGCCAGACGCAATCGCATGTTCCTTTACATTACCCATTGGATTCGTCAGTCTTTCTTTTGTCTGCGAGTCAAATTTTGGGTTAGTAAAGTTCTTAGCGAACATGACAAACGTGAGACCGTTCTTAATTGTCGACTTGACAACTTCGATTTTATGCTTGCGCTTAATCATAGTTGTAAGTTCTTCAACAATACCATTCACGATAAAGTCTACATATGTACCACCTTGTCGTGTATTCACACCATTTACAAATGAGTTGTTACGGAAACCATCTTCAGATGTAGTGATGAAGAATGAAAGATCTTCAGTTTTCTCGATGATTGCTTCTTCACCAAAAAGCTCAGCATACTTTTTCAGGTTGTTGACCTTGATGCGTCGCTTATTAAAAGAGAATGCAATTTCAGGGAATGCCATTTGAAGCGAAGACAAACGATCTTCAACTAAAGCAACTGTATCGAGTTCTTGTAAACTGTCGACTTCGAACAAATCGAAATCAGGAGTAAACCAAACTTCGGTTCCGTTTCCGTCTTTTGGAGTTTGCTTTTCACGAATATCCTCTGCACCATTCTTACATTCAACTGTAAGCATATTGCCGTTAGACCAAGTCTTACCGACAAACTTAGATGATAAGAAGTTAGTAGCAGCCGAGCCAACACCGTTGGTACCAATAGTTACTCGTTCATCGTCAAAACTTGTACCCGCATTAACACGTGTCCAAGCTGCAGTCGCACGAGCAATCTTGTTGTCTGTTGTCTCATCATAAACAAGCTCTTGCGGAATACCACGGCCATTGTCCGTAATCGTCACCTTATTATTATCTATAGACACGTTGATTTTGTTCGCATACTCAAAGTTTGTGCGAATGGCTTCGTCTATAGAGTTGTCAAGAATCTCGTCAATCATTTTCGATAGCGCTGGAACATACCGTGAGGTTTTCCATTCACCCATCACAAAACGCTCGACCTGTTCTTGAGCACTAGAGCCCATATACATACCAATACGTTCTCTGACGTGTTGGCGAGCTGTTAAGATTTTGAACTGTTCAGTCAAGATTTTATCCCTTTTGGAAACATTATTAAGCTATTCTATACTATTTCTTTTGTTATGTCAACCCTTAAATTTCTCCAATCCAATGGGTGCAGTCATCGCAAGGATCATCGAATTGATAACATCGATAGTCTTCGGCCATGCAGTTCCTTTCGGTTGTTGGCTCATTATTTATAAATACTATCATAGAGTTTCAGAAATGTCAACAGGAAATTTCATATGATTACAAATTATCTGTCTCCAGTTGGCTTTGTGGTGTCAATTCAACGACTACCAAATGTAGAATTTTTCACACAAAGAGCCACGATTCCAGGAGTCAACATTACACCTGCACCTCAGGCTGCTCCCATCCATCAGTTGTATGCTGTTGGTGATCGCCTTGAGTACCAAGAACTCGACATGAATTTTATCGTGGACGAGTCTATGAATAATTATAATGAGATCCTTGCATGGATGGAAGGTATTGGTACTCCAGAAAAGTCGACACAGTTCAGAGATCTTGAGAAAGGTGACGGCACTACATCAGACATCCGCATCGTGATTTCAAACTCTAACAAGAATCCAAACATTGAGTTTACTTTCTTCGATTGCTTTCCAACTAGCCTCAGCCCAGTCTCTTTAGATGTGACAGGAACTGACGTCATCTACCCTGAATGCTCAGTAACTTTCAGGTATACTCGTTTCGAATACAGAAAAATGTAGTTGACATTTCTATCAAAGTGTGATAGAATGTATTATAAAATGGTTTTGAAAGGTATGAAATGAGTACTGATGATATAAGTGAGATTTGGGCAAAAGATGCAAACATCGACGAAACGAATCTCGTCGGTGAGTCTAAGAAAATCCCTTCATTACATAGCAAGTACTATAACATGTACTTCCGAGAAGCGCTTAAAGTGAAGAAGCTTCGTTATGATTACAAGCAACTTGAGCTTGCAAAGAGAGAGTGGTATGATGGATCTATGGCTGAAGAAGATCTTCGTGAACGCGGATGGAAACCATACCAGAAAAAAATCATTCGTCAGGATATAGATAAATATATCCAAGCAGACAAGGATATTGTAAATCTAAGTTTAAAGATCGACTATCATACAGCTCGAGCAGATTACTTAGAAGACATTGTGAAAACTATTCATAGTAGAAACTTCATTATTAAATCAATGATTGATGTGTTGAAGTTTCAAGCAGGAGAGTACTAGATTATGAGTGATGTGGTGAATGTTGAGGAAGGAAATGCGGTGCACCTGAAGGTGACGGCCGATCCCGGCACTCGCCAAGAAATTGCTGAATACTTTTCTTTCAAGCCGTCCGGCTATCAGTTCTCTCCAGCATATAAAAATAGAGTGTGGGATGGTACCATTCGTTTGTATCAGCCTATGCGCCCAGTACTTTATGTTGGTTTGTTTCCAAGACTGAAAAAGTTTTGCGAAGATCGTGGTTATGAGTTAAATGCACCAGCACATCTAATGCATGGAGAGGAGATTCCTGATGACTACGGTTATGAATTGGCTAAAGAGATTGGTTGTAAGTTTGAACCACGGGATTACCAAAACCAATACGTTGTTGATGCAATCCGGGATTCAAGATCATTGTCCTTGTCTCCTACTAGTTCTGGCAAATCGTTAATCATCTATCTGATACAACAACACTATTGGAGAGTTTATGAGCACAGAACACTTATCATCGTCCCAACAATCTCACTGGTTCATCAGATGGCTGGAGACTTTAGGGACTATGGATGCGAGGACGACATATACACGATTCAGGGCGGTGTAGATAAGAATACAGATGCTCCAATCGTTATCTCAACTTGGCAGTCACTTATCAAACAACCAAAGGATTGGTTCTCTCAGTTTGGTGTTGTACTTGGCGACGAAGCTCATTTGTTCCAGGCCAAAAGCCTTCAAAAAATTATGGAAGGTTTAGATCAGTGTTACTATCGACATGGCTTTACTGGTACTTTAAAATCAGAAGAAAGCAAGACACATCGGCTGGTACTAGAAGGTTGCTTTGGCGGCGTAAGAAGGCACGTGACGACTAAAGACTTGATGGATTCAGGTACTGTTGCAGACTTTAACGTTAAAGCAATCGTATTGTCACATCAACAGGATGTAAGAAAAAGCTTTAAGAAAGCGATTGGTCAGATACAGGTAGCAAGTAAAAAGTATCCTGCTGAAAGAGAATTCATTGTCAACAATCACAAGCGAAACATTTTTATTCGAAATTTGCTTTGGTCTCTCAAAGATCAGAACAATTTGGTTTTGTTTGATTTGGTTGAAAAGCATGGCAAGATCCTAGAGCCGATGCTAAAGAAAGATGATCGCCAACTCCATTTTATATATGGTGCTACAAAAGGCGACGAGAGAGAACGTATCAGACATCTCGTTGAGAATGATCCCATCAAACAACATGATATCCTTGCATCATATGGTGTTTTCTCAACGGGTGTAAATTTAAAAAAACTTGATAACGTAATCTTCGCTTCTGGTTCTAAATCTGAAATCAAAGTATTGCAATCAATTGGTCGTGCCCTTCGAAAGGGCAACGACGCCGATAAGGCGACTCTGTATGATATTGCTGACGATCTTTCGGTGGGGACTTACCAGAACTATACTCTCCAGCATTTCCGGAAACGGATTGAGATCTACGGTCAGGAACAGTTTGCTGTCAAGATATACACAGTAGAAATCTAATATTGGTTTGTAACTGATAAATCAGATTATACCAGGCTTTGATAGTGATGTCAACAGTTTTTTTCACAATATATTAACTTTTTACAGTTGACATTTCAGTCAATATGTACTATATTATATCTAAGTAACATTAGGAGGCGCAAAGAAATGCTATGGCTAAAAGAGCAACCCGCAATTACGTAAACAACAAAGATCTTCTTGAAGCACTCATCAAGTACAAAGAAGAGTGTAGAGAAGCAGAGGATGCAGGAGATCCGTTGCCACGAGTACCAGACTACATTGGAAAGTGTATCTATCAGATCGCTACTCGGCTTGCAACAAAACCAAACTTCTCTGGATATTCTTATAAAGAAGATATGATTTCAGATGGAATTGAGAACTGCCTACTTTATATCGGTAACTTCAATCCTGAGAAATCTCAGAATCCATTCGCTTACTTCACTCAAATTATTTGGTACGCGTTCCTGCGTCGTATTCAAAAAGAAAAGAAGCAGATGTACATTCGATTTAAGTCATCTCAGAACATGTTATCAACAGGTGATACTTATTCTGGAGGTGAAGAGGTTAATTTGAATCTTACAACAAGTGCAGATTATATGAATACATTTATTGAAGATTTTGAAGATAAGCTGAAGAAAGATAAGGAAAAGAAAAAGTGAAGATAGCAATCGTAACAGATATGCATATCGGAGTCCGTGGTGATTCCAAAGTTTTTGCAGATCATCAAGAGAAGTTCTTCTTAGAATGTTTCTTTCCATATCTTGACGAGCATGGGATTGATACTGTATTTGATTTAGGCGATACATTCGATCGTCGTAAGTTCATCAACTATGTATCACTTAAGCGTGGTAAAGAGTTCTTCTTTGATCAGCTTGCAAAACGAAACATTGAGTATCATGCTCTGGTTGGAAATCATACGACATACTACACTAATACGAATGAAGTGAATAGTATGGATCTTCTTCTAAAAGAGTATGACAACTTTCACATCTATCAGCACGAAACAAAAGAGTTGACATTTGGATCAACTAAGTTTATAATGGTACCGTGGATTACAAAAGACAATAATCAGCATTGCTTTGATAGCATCAAGAACTCAGATGCTCATGTCCTTGCTGGTCACCTCGAGCTAAAAGGCTTTGAGATGATGAAAGGTCAAGTTTGTACTCACGGTATGGATAAAGATCTGTTTAGTCATTACGAGCAGGTTTGGTCTGGTCATTTCCATCATCCTTCTAAGTATGGTAACATCGAGTACCTTGGTGCGCCCTACGAGATGACTTGGTCAGACTATCAAGGAAAGCGTGGCTTCCATGTTTTTGATACAGAATCAAGAGAGCTTACTCGAATTGATAATCCATTCCAGATATTCCACAAAATTGAATACGATGATAGTGATATGACAATTGAAGATATTGCTCATCTTGATACCACAAACATCAAAGATGCGTATATCAAAGTGATTGTAAAGAACAGAACAAATCCCTACATTCACGATTTGTTTATCAACAAACTTGCAGACGCTGGTGCCACTGATGTTAAATCAATCGAAGACACCTTGAATATTGAAAGTGAGGGAATGGATGAAATCCTTGATGAAACCCAAGATACGAAGGACATACTTCATGCCTTTATCGATTCTATGGAAACAAAAGTAGATAAAGTGAGTGTAAAAAGAGTTATTGATGATTTATATATTGAGGCACAAAGTATTGCATGAAGATATTATTTAAGGAATTGCGTTATAAGAATATTCTATCTACGGGAAATTCTTTTACAACAATTCATTTAAACAAAAAGACAAACACTCTAGTGAGTGGTACGAATGGCGCAGGCAAATCTACAATGCTTGACGCCATTGTATTTTCTTTATATGGTAAACCTTTCCGTAAGATTAATAAGCCACAGCTTATCAACTCTATCAATCAAAAAGAATTACTTGTTGAGATTGATTTTGTAATTGGCCAAGCTCAGTATATGGTACGCCGCGGTATCAGACCAAACTTGTTTGAAATCTTTAAGAATGGTGAGCTTATCAATCAAGATGCAGCAGCTCGTGACTATCAAACATATCTTGAGAAAAACATTTTAAGATTAAATTATAAGTCATTTACTCAGATCGTTGTACTTGGTAGCGCTACATATGTACCATTTATGGAATTGCCAGCACATGGCAGACGAGAAGTTATTGAAGATCTTCTTGATATTCAAGTCTTTAGTACAATGAATACTCTTCTCAAAGAACGTTTGATCGAGAACAAAGAACAGATCTCTGAAAACAACTATCAAAAGAATCTTACAGAGTCTAAGATTGAATCTGCTGAAGCTCATAATGCTTCTATTCGTCAGATTCGTCAAGATGAAGTTGACAAGATCAAGGAGAAAATGAATGAGCATATATCTAAGATCGAAACAGAGAAAGCAGAAATTGAAAGCACTCAAGAAGCTATCGAAGAGCTTATCAAAACAATCACAGATAAATCAGACGTCAAGTCAAAAATCGACAAAGCTCGAAACCTAAATCAAGAATTGAGTTCTAATCTTCGTAATTATATGAAAGAGCTCGCCTTCTATCATGATAACGATAGTTGTCCTACATGTAAACAAGGTATTGCTCACGATTTTAAATCAAGTGTTGTTACCGAGAAAAGTAAAAAGGTTGAAGAACTAGAAGCTGGAATATTAGAATTATCTAATAAGGTAAATGAATATGAAAATCGTATCAATGAAATATCTTCGATTGAGGATAAAACTGCATCTCTTAGCTTGCAAATTAGTGAGCATCGAGCAACGATTAAAATTTCAAAGAATGCGCTTATATCTTATAAAAAAGAGCTTGACAAAGCTGAAGAAGAAGTCGAAGCGGTAGATCAAACTCAACTCAATCTTTTACGAGAAACAATGCAGTCTATCGAGACTCAACAAACCGATCTCTTTAATCATAAAGAAGTCTTGTCTGTGGTGTCAACTATGCTTAAAGATGGAGGCATCAAATCAAAAATCATTCGTCAGTATATCCCAGTGATGAACAAACTCATCAATAAATACTTGAGTGCTTTTGATTTGTTCGTTGACTTTCAACTTGACGAGAACTTCAATGAGGTGATTAAGTCTCGTTTCAGAGATGCTTTCTCATACTCTTCATTCTCAGAAGGCGAGAAGCTTCGCATCACTCTATCAATTATGCTATCATGGAGAACCGTAGCAAAGCTTCGTAACTCAGTATCGACAAACTTATTGGTACTTGACGAAACTCTTGATGGCGCAATGGATGGTGTAGGTGTTGAAAACTTGATTGAAACTCTACAAAATCTAAATGCAGAAGATAACATCTTCGTTATTAGCCACCGTGGCGACCAGTTTGGTGACAAGTTTGAAGGCCATATTAAATTTCAAAAGGTTAAAAACTTCAGTGAAATAGCGGCCTAGAAAGGATTACAATGCAACACTCTATAGAAGATCTTATTAAAAGAATAAACGCTATGAAAGATAAAGCGATTCAAGTTCATCGACTTCGAAACGAATTTGCTGAAATTTCCGGTAAAGAATATGATAAGGAATCCTGTAAGAGGTTGATTGAAGATATTCAAACACTGGCCTTGGGTATTGCTATGGACCGAGAAGGTGATGACATAATTACAGAGATGGATTCTTGGAAAGAAAAATGAAGCTTCTTGATCCTAAAAGATACATTACAACTCACTTACATGACAGAGATACTTATGCTACTATGGTGCACGAGTTTTTCAATCTCGACACGTACGGTTGGTGGTATCAAGTAAAGCCAGGCGATATTGTAATGGATATTGGTTCTTGCATTGGAATGTTTACTTGTAAAGCACTCGAACAGGGTGCTAAACATGTTTATTCAGTAGAACCAAACATTAAACTTCTTCACACTACTATGGTCAATGCTATGCCTGCTATCTCAAGATCGGCAGAGCAAAGAGTAACTCCTATTAATGCCTTCATCGGCCACTCAGATCACGGGTTTGGTGTTAAAGGAGATGAAGCACCACATAAATCATTTAAAGAGATTATAGAAGAATACGAAATAGATCATCTTGATTTCTTAAAAGTTGATTGTGAAGGTGGTGAGTATGATATCTTTATGAAAGAAAACTATGACTTCTTATTCAATAAGGTACATCATATTGCTATGGAAGTACATCTTGACGTATATCCCGAAGCGCCCGAACGATTTATCAAGATGAGAGATAAATTTATACGAAGATGGCCCGGCCATATTCGGTTTTTAAAGTTAGAACATAGAAAGAAAACATGGGACGACAACTACATAAGAGGAGACTGGCCAATAGGCTGGGGAAGCTCTTGGATGATCTATCTAACACGCATTTAATGGTTTACAAAATGGACATTATGTGTTACAATGTAAAATATATGATACAAACAGGTGAATATGTCTAAATTCTACACATCAGTCGAACGCTTTATCAACGACATTCTAGTTCGTGGTTATGAAAACGGCAGACCATTCCAACGCAAAGTCAAATTCAAGCCAACATTATATGTTCGTGCTCGTGATAACGCCACTCACAAATCATTGATTGGTGATGTGCCTCTCGGTGCTACTCGTTTCAATAGCATGATCGAAGCTCGTGATTTCATTACTCAATACAAAGATGTACATGGTTTCGATATCTGTGGCACTATGAATTACGTCACTCAATTTATTCAAGAAGAATATCCAGACGAGATTGATTTTGACATGTCTAAGATCAACATCTGTTCTTTTGACATCGAGGTTGATATCTCGAATGGATATGCAGACATCAATGCCGCTGACAAAGAAATCACTTCGATTGCATACAAATCTTCTAAGTCTAGTACATATCATCTTCTCGGTCGTAAAGATTTCGACAAGACAAAAACAATTACAGGTATCGATCCAGACGACATCTCGTTTATGAAGTTTGATACCGAGGTGGCACTGCTTGAAAGATTTATTCAAATCTGGCAGATGGAATATCCTGAAGTTGTTACGGGTTGGAACGTTGAGTACTTCGACATTCAATATATTGTCACTCGTATCATTCGACTTATGGGTGAAGAAAAGGCTAAGAAGCTTTCGCCTTGGGGTCGTATCTCATCACACTCGATCAACAAATTTGGTAAAGAACAGAAATCATATATCATATCTGGCCTGACCATCATTGACTATATGGATGCTTTCAAGAAGTTTGGCTATAAGTACGGTCCACAAGAATCTTACAAACTCGATCATATCGCCCATGTAGTACTCGGCGAGAAGAAATTGGACTACTCTGAATATGGAAATCTTAACGCTCTTTATGAACAAAATCCACAACTATATCTCGACTACAACCTCAAAGATACTCAGCTCATTCAAAGAATGGAAGATGAATCTGGACTTCTTTCGCTTGTACTTACTGTTGCTTATGGCGGTGGGGTTAACTTCAGTGATGCATTTGGTACAGTAGGAATTTGGGAAACAACAATATATCGCCGTTTGATGAAAGACAAAATTGTTCCACATCTTAAAGGTGGACCCGGCGAGCGAGCTGGTGAACTTGTCGGTGGTTATGTTAAAGATCCAAAAGTCGGCATGCATCCTTGGGTTGTATCGTTTGATTTGAACTCTCTGTATCCACACCTGATGCTGCAATATAATCTATCTCCTGAAACTTATGTCGAAGGCGAACGTGAATATGTATCTCAAGAAATGGTACTCGACGGCTCATATCAAAACAAAACTGATTATGCAGTATGTGCAAACGGCGCATGTTTCCGTAAAGACAAACTCGGCATCATTCCTGAGATCATTGATGAATATTATAATCGTCGTTCTGGTATCAAGAAAGAAATGCTTGCAGTAGAACAAGCTATTGAGAATGAAACCGATCCTGCTAAAAAACGACAACTTCAATCTCAGCAGACACAGCTTCATAACAACCAGATGGCTATCAAAATTGCTATGAACTCTCTTTATGGCGCCACTGCTAACATCTACTTCCTTTACTATATTAACGATATGGCTGAAGCTATTACAACATCTGGTCAGCTTTCAATTCGATATGCTCAAAAGTCCGTGAACGAGTATCTTAACAAGATTCTCAAGACTGACGGTAAAGACTATATCATCTATATCGATACCGACAGTATCTATGTTGATTTTGGTCCTCTTGTTAAAGCTTCATTTGGTACTGTTGACATCGATCGTAATAAAGGTGAGGAATTCCTCGATAAGATCTGTAAGATGAAGATTGAAGAAGTAATCGAAAACGGTTACAAAGATCTTGCTTCTAAGATGGGTGCATATCGCCAAGCTATGGTAATGAAACGTGAAAAGATTACTGATAAATCTGTATTCATTGCTAAGAAGCGATACATTATGAATACTCTTAACTCAGAAGGTGTTCATTACGAAACTCCAAAAATCTCTGTAACCGGCCTTGAATCTGTAAGATCATCAACACCGGAAGTCTGCCGTGATAAACTCAAAGAATCTTTCAAGGTTATCATGAATGAAGGCGAAGAAGCAATCCAGCAATTCATTGCTCAATTCAAATCTGAGTTCTTTAATCTTCCACCAGAAGATGTTGGTCGTAACTCAGGTACTGATAACATCGAGAAGTATACAGTTCGTGGTACTTACAAGAAAGGTTGCCCAATGCATGTTCGTGGTTGCATCCTCTACAATAAGTATCTCAAAGAAAATGGTCTGTCGAATCGTTATGAATCGATTACGTCAGGTGATAAGATTAAATTTGTATATCTCAAAGTACCGAATCCAATCAAAGAAAATATCATATCGTTCCCAGCGGTTCTACCTAATGAATTCAATCTCAAACCGTATGTGGATTATGAAACTCAATTCAATAAAGTCTTCCTCAGTCCTCTTGAGTCTATTCTTGAAGCTCTTGGATGGTCTGCTGAGAAGACAAACACAATAGAGGATTTTTTCGCATGAATCAACAAAGACTTGCCCAACTTGAAGCCGCATGGCGTTATCAAAACACAGTTGTAGAAGCCTTGGAAGCTGAACGAGCACCTGACAAATACGTTACTAAAGCTAAAAAAGAACGACTGCGTATTAAAGATATGATCGCACACTTAAAGGGAAATATAGAAAATGATGATAGCAAATAGGGAAAAACTTGAAGTGCTTACCATTACAATGGAAGAGTGTGCAGAAGTAATTAAAGAATGCGCTAAAATACAGCGATATGGCATACAAGGGAATAAAGAAAAACTTGAAACAGAAATTGGAGATCTAGGATGTATGTTTGACATTCTAGCAAAATATGATATAATCGACTTGGATAAAGTTAAAGAAGCCGCTAAGAATAAACGTGAAAAACTTAAAAAATGGAGTGATTTAGATGTCTGATTGGGCAAATGATATTTACATGATGCATAACAAATTTGGTGTGCGTGATTGGTTTGAAGCAAATAAAGATAACAAGGAACTGATGCGTAAGTATCTTATGTTCCGTGCTTTAATGTGTCAGGAGGAATTGAGTGAAACTCTTACTGCAATCAATAATGGAGATGCTGAAGAAATCGTTGACGGTCTTATTGATCTTTGTGTTTTTGCTATTGGCACTCTCGACGTATTCGGTGTTGATGCTAATGACGCTTGGGATCGTGTCTATAGTGCTAATATGTCTAAAAAGCCTGGAGTTAAGCCGGGCCGCCCTAACCCGTTTGGGCTTCCAGATCTTTTAAAGCCAAGTGGATGGACACCACCAACTCACGAAGGCAACCACGGCGATTTTGAAAAAGCTTTGGATGTTATTCCTCAGCCAAAACCCGAAGGTGGCTGGTAAAAAAAGTGAAAATGTTACCGTTATCATTTTTTGTTAGCGGTAACATTTATAAACCTTCTGTATAAATACGGTTACATTGTTATGCCACATTGCAAAAGGAGGTCCCACCATGTGCAGTCCATTTGTACGTAAAGAAGCCAACCGAATGAATTGGATCGTTAAAGGTAAACTTATAGATCCATCCTGGTCCGACAGAGACGTCGAAGCTACCTATAATTCATACATAAAGCGATTATGGGGAAACAACGAAAACTATGTTCATGAAATTGGATTTGAACAAGCCTGGAAGGCTAGAGAAGCAGAACAACTATCAAAAGAGTTAGAATCAGTCGCTGTCCTAGGATACGATTGATTTTTTTTTCAACTTTTTTATAAGCCATTGATTTCATTACAAACGTTTTTTCATTTTATTTGAAAAAAGGGTTGACATTGCCCTGCAAAAGTACTATATTATTAATATAAGGAAAAACAAAGGAAATCAAAATGCTACTACCAAACGGTTCAATGATCAAAAACGACGTAATCGAATGCTTTAACGCGGCGGTTGCAGACGAATTCAATACACGTCCTGGTGTTGGTACAACTGACTTCTGGAACTTTGTTGAGTCTGACATGTATCAAGGTCTTCGTATGTTCTACAACTCAGAATACATTGACGCTTGTTTTGATGTATTAGCTGACGAGTTCGAAGGTAATCTAAACCTTGAGCGTATCGAAATCTTGAAAAAAGATTTTCTAGGTATGGAGGCGTAATTATGGAAAAGCTACTTACCGCTGAAGAATACGCCACACTTGACGGACTTCTTCCGCGCGCTGAAGAATACGCCACATACGAAGATTACTGCAAGCCTCGTCGTGAACTTGGCTTGGGCGTCATTCCCCTCTCTCTTTTCAAAGCTTTAAAAGCAAATCCAATTCCAGCATCGGAGAAGTAATATGAAATATGATGAAAGACACGGGGGTCCATTCGATCGTGGTTCTGCAGACAGCTACTATGGCCGTGGATTAAATCCTCACTATTATAAAGGTGCAACATATCAATCTGACAGAGTTGAAATGGCTGATATGACCGCTGAAGAAATAGAAGCATATTATGCTGGTTATGATGATAATGAAGAATCCGGAAACAAAAAAGAGTGGTAGAATTTACGTAATCAATGCATTAATAAATATTATAGGCAGAGGGTAAAGCTCTGCCTTTTTTATGTGAGCGACGGGGTAAATCCGTCAAACAAGAAGGAGAAGTTTAATGGAACTACTCACATTGTGGAGCCTTGTCGGCTTCCTGCTTGCTGCATATGCGGTTATAGCGAACGATTCAGTGCAAACTCTCGGCACGTGGATGGCATCTAACAATGAGAGATTTAACTATAAAGTACTATGGGCAGCGGCTTCTGCTGTTCTTCTAGCAACACTCTGGTACGGTTGGAGTGTTAATGGTGGCGACATTAGTTATGGCCGTTTGAATAAGATCCCGTGGCAAGAAGTACAATGGTACCACGCCGCAGCACCAGCTATTCTTGTTGCTTTAACACGAATTGGTGTACCAGTTTCAACATCATTCTTAGTTCTATCAGTATTTGCTTCAACCTTTGTGTTGGAAAAAATGTTGATGAAATCTATTATGGGTTATGGCGTAGCAGCCTTATTTGCTTACGCAGTATGGTTTGCCATTAATAAGTTTGCTCATAAATGGTTTGATGAAACTCAGCCAGTAAGTGAAGATAATAAACGTTTTTGGCGGATTGCTCAGTGGGTTGCTACTGGCGGATTGTGGTGGACTTGGTTGTCACATGACATGGCAAACATTGCGGTATTCCTCCCGCGTCAAGTACCTGTAGATCTTATGATTTTGATCTCATTTGTATTTGTCGGTGGTTTGTTCTTTATGTTTAGAGAACGTGGTGGTAAGATCCAACAAATCGTTTTGGAAAAACATAACACAAGATATGTTCGTTCAGCTACGTTGATTGACTTATTCTATTGGTTGTGTTTATACTTCTTTAAAGAGCTAAACGATATTCCTATGAGTACAACTTGGGTATTCGTTGGTTTGCTAGCAGGTCGTGAACTTGCGATGGCTACATACTTTGGTAAGAAGAAAACAAAATCTGTATTTCCTCTTGTAGCGAAAGACTTTGGAAAGATGATGGTAGGACTTGGAGCTTCAGTTGCTCTTGTACTAATGGTACATTACATTATCAATCCAGTGTGACATTTTTGTCAAGTAAAAAAATTTTACAGAAGGGGTTGACATTCAACTCCTTTTGTGTTATATATAAAAAGTGGACGTTGAAACAAGATAAAGACGGATCGGACCGCGGGGCAGTACCGCGCACCTCCACCATAAACACATGAGGATATAATGAATTGGGATTGGCACTGGATAAGTTGGTTTAAAGGAACACCTTTTCAATGGGGTGAATTTAGATTTAATAGTGGCAATCCATATAAAAGTTATAGATTTGGACCATTACTTATTCGTGTGTTTATGATGGGGGTGAAATAGGATCGACGAACGGAATAGTTGAGTGGAGTTCACCGTGTTGACCTACGTTATTCGGTCAAACAAACTAAATGCAAACGATAACTTTGCACCATCTGGTTACGCACTAGCTGCATAACACAGGGGGTTGGCCACTTAC
>Ga0208427_1000013_pt1 | contig 75804 bp, 89 predicted proteins | sample DEB08_DNA_FD_184532 | JGI IMG/M metagenome (GOLD analysis project Ga0208427, IMG submission 184532) | Aqueous microbial communities from the Delaware River and Bay under freshwater to marine salinity gradient to study organic matter... | ecosystem: Environmental > Aquatic > Marine > Coastal ...
GTCCCCACGGAGACATACGCTTCATCAACTTTTCGCCAAGAACACGATCAATACGACGAACCAAATATGGCATATCATAGAGTTCACTATTCCATCCAGTCACAACTTCAGGACAATTTTCTTCAATCATCCACCAGTGAATGAAACTATTGAGTAATTCATACTCTGTATCAAATCCTTTGTAGATAACATTCTGCTGTTTATTATTGAAAGAACCTTTACCCCAAGTACGGATCTGCTTAGTAGCATAATCCTGAACAGTAATAAGAAGAACTTCCTCTGCAGCAGATTCTACATCAGGAAATCCATTCTCAGAAGCAACCTCAATATCAATCGTAGAAATTTTAATTTTGTTGGTATCAAACTTAATTTCTTCTTCAGGATACTTATCAGAAATATACTGATAGATGTATCGATCATTTCCGTAAATACTAAAGTTCTCTACACCCTCATACTTTTTAATGAAGTCCCGACAATCTCTCACAGATCCTGGTTGAATTGCTTCAACATAGTCCCCATTAAGAGTTTTGTATTTTGTTTTATTTGAAGAAGGCACAAAAAGAGTCGGGTCAAACCTCTCTTTGATCATGAAATGTTTTCCATTTTCATGACCGCGAACAAGGAAGTTATCCCCGACCATCTGAACATTAGTATAAAAGCGCATTAGGAAGTTAACTCAAGATACTTGTCAATAATTTCTTTTTTTGGATCAACAATAGTTAAAATACTATCAGAATGAATCATAAGTTCTTTTTGATCCGTAATCTCTGGCCATGGTTTCAAGTTTCCATCAACATCAATCTCGTATGGATTAATAAGTTTACAATCTGGTTCACCAAGTTCAGATCCAACTTCAATAATTTCTGTAACAATTACGTTATCAACCTTCAGAAGAAGGCACTTCACTGATTTTTCCATTAACTTTTTCCTCATACATTTCTGCAATAGTATCTATTGGATCTACAATAGTTACAATCCAATCAGGACGAACAGGAATTTTATCATCTTTTGTCAAAATAATCCAAGGAGCGATTGCAATTTCAATGTCTCTACCATTTTGCTCATTATCTTCGGCAAGAAATATTGATGCTCTTTCGCGAATAACATGAGGGTTTTCAAAAAGATATCCACATACTTTATCATCAGAAATTAATTCTTTAATTTCTGCAACGACCGTTTCCCCAGATTTTAAAATAGCAAGTTTTACAGACATGATACTATAGTTCCTCCATATATTATAGCATAAAAAAAAGGGGATGTTGCTGGATTGTGCCAGTATCCCCTCTGTCATGCGACGACGACCTTCTATTTAGAGATAATCTTTACGTGCATGATGCTCTGGGACTATTTTCCCCAAGGTAATGGTGAGTAACCCGTCCTCAAAGATGACTTCCTTAACTTCTGTGTCGTCGGATAAAGTCCATGCTCGTTTAAAACTTCTGCTAGCCACTCCCTTGTGGACATATGTCCTGTCTGACTCAGTATCTTCTTTTTGTCCTTCGACAAAAAGTTTTCCATACTCTGTGAACGCATTTACTTCTCCTTTCTTAAACCCTGCGAGTGCTATTTCTAATCTAGACTCAACATTATTTACCTGAATAAGATTGTATGGAGGATAATTCTTTGAAGTTTCATGTAGGTTAAAAAGGCGATCAAAATATTCATCCATTCCAATAGAATTGCGCGTGATTCTTTCCATCAATTCAGGAAGATCCGCAGCAGTATACCTTGTGAGGTTAGTCATTATTGTAGCTCCTTAAAAAAGCGAGTTTGTGTTTTGTGGACCCTTACGGCATCCACAAGTATATATTAACACAAGGCACAAAAAAGCGGGTGTGGAAACCCGCTCCTATTTATTCGGTTTCCTCTGTCCTTTTCTTCTTGGAACCAATATTGTATTTGGTCTCAAGAATCCATTCTCCCTTATCCTTATAAGAAAGAACCTTAATTTGATTCAATGGAGCAATATCCTGAATCAAATCAACATTCACAATTTCAATAAGTCCCCAGTCGGCAAGTAACTGTACAATACGATTGCGTCTCTGAATATCGTTTACAGTTAGATTTGCGTGCTTACCATCCAGTGCAAATAGTTCCTTAAAATGCACCAGATAATAACGACCTTGCTTGTGCAAAATATGGCACGATTGATAAATCTTTTTTTCTTTGCGTGATGCGACACCAATACGTGTCAGCGTCTCACGAACCTTAAGAAAATCGTCCGGTTCTCCCAGAATCACTTCCACCATTTTATCTGGCGACCATTTCACTTCAGGCTCTCTAACAACGCTCATGCTTTTCCTCCAGTATCAAATTTAGATTTAATGAACTTCAGTTGTTCCTTTGTTAGTATCTTCAGAGCTTGCTTTGCCTTTTCATTACTATAACCATAATAACGTTTGACATAATCAAGATCTTGGATTTTATCTTGTCGGATCCAGGGAGAGAATCTCTTCTTTTTCCTCACAATATTTATAAAGAAATCGTATTGAAGTCTCTTTGGAAGAAAGTGATACTTATTCATCTCATTGGCAAACATCAAGGTATCGATGTGTCCAGAGAAACATCGATTTATAATGTATGGAGGATATTCCTTCTCAAGTGAACGGTCTTCATCAATTAGATGTTTCTTTGTCTGATTGATACTGTTCAACCAATCCTTCAATTCCATAATTAAAAAGCAGTAATTCTTTACGTTGTTTTTGATCACGCATATATTCGCCTACCGATCGCATCGTGTATGTAAGATCAAACTCGGCAGCATTCCAATCTTTAAAACGATCTTTCACAAGTTGATCTGAATTATAACTTACAAGCATTTTACTCTCGTGTGATGAGCAATCTTTGGCAAACTTATCATGATCAAATCTCTTGTGCATATCACCTTTCTTACCATAAAGATTGTCTTTAATATCATATGGAGGATCTAGATAAGTAAAGACATCTTTATCATTCGTGAGCATATTTTCATATGACCCATTGGTAATATGCCATCTCTGAATTAGTTCAGAATATCCAGTAAGTTTGGAAATGCCACGGAGAGAAAAGTTACTTACAGATGCCTTTGGAGAAAATGAAGAACTTTCTGTCAGTCCACTAAATGAGCATTTATTTACAATATAGAATGCTACGGCACGATCAATATTACATTTAGTTCTATCATTTACCCATTCTTTGGCATTTATAAACAACTCTTTTGCCGATTCTGGATTGGCATGAGTCGATTTATAATCAACTAAAAGATCCTGAAGTTCTTTTCCATTCTCTTGAAGTTGGATCCAAAAATTTACAAGTGGTTCATACAAGTCATTTACCCAAATACGAATTCGGGGATACATCTTAGTAATATGAATTGCCATACTACCGCCACCAAGAAATGGTTCACGATACTGCTTATAATCACGCAAATCAGGAATAAACTTCCCGATTTTCACACATGCACGGGATTTTCCGCCAGGATATCTGAGACAGGTTTTAAGAGACTTCATAATCAATAGGATGATACTTCAAATATTCGAGGAAAGTCATTTTCATTTCCTTTTCAGTCATACCACAATGCTTTGCAGCAGCAGGTAAATTCATTTTAGCACGATATAGTGCTTCATTTGCCTCCTGCACATTCTGCGGAGTTGTTTTTATTTTATTTTCAAATAAAGAGTTTTTATCAATCTTATAGAGACTCATTAGATTGCCTCCATAAGAGTAATCACTAGTCCAGTAAGACGATTAACACTTCCAGACATTTGTCGGTATCCACTACCAACATATATTTGTCCACCTACAACAGCGACGGCAATTATACCCCAAAAAATATAATACCATCTAGATTTGAGTTGATGACTTTTATTTTTCATTTGAAAGTACACTCCACCATTAGTTCTGTCATACAAGCAAGCATATTTATTTCTTGGTCCGCTACGAACGCCCCCTGATACTGATACTTAGCGAGAACAAGCACAGCAGCAGGAATGGAACCAGGAACCAACGATTCATAAAGAGAATCATAAACACGCCTAAGAAGTACGCTAGTATCATTGTCCAGGTTGGCGACAATCCATTTACGAACTTCCGGAAAGTTTTTTTCTTTGAGACTTTTAATGAGATCATTTACCGCGACATCCGAAAAGGTTGCAAGAATCCCCGAATCAATTTTACCACCCACAGAGTATCTTTGACACTCGTTGAGGACTCGTCGCCAATCGGGGAAGTGTTTGTTGATGAGTTCAATGAGTACTTTGTTATCATACTCAATTCGTTCTGCGTCAAGAATGTCTTTGAGTCGCTTGAAGAAAAGAGCTGCAATGGATTGTCGCTCTTTTCCTTTGATTCCAAACTCAACGACGGCACAACGGGAATGGAGTGGTTCGAGGATTTTGTTTTTATAGTTGCAGGTAAAGATGAATCGACAGTTACCAGCAAACTCCTCAATAAACGCCCGTAGGAGGAGTTGTACGTCATTGGACGTGTTATCTGCCTCATCAATGATGATGACTTTGTGTTTAGCAGTTGCCGTAAGCGAGACGGTCGAAGCGAAGTTCTTCGCATTGTTTCTGACAGTATCGAGGAATCTACCCTCGTCGGATCCATTGATGACATAAACATCTACTCCAAGTTCATTGCAAAGTGCCTTTGCTACTGTGGTCTTACCAATACCAGGAGGACCAGCAAGAAGCATATTAGAAATCTCACCTTTATCTAGGAAACTTTGAAAGGTCTTCTTGGTTGCCTCTGGGAGAATACATTCTTCAATTGTCTTTGGGGCATACTTTGCCACCCACAAAAAATCATTATTCATAATCAAATCCAATCAGGTTTACGCTCAGGAAGACGAAGGTAATTATCGCATACCCAAGGTTTAGATGCAATATACATCTTATAAGCATCAAAGGTTGAGATGCTTGTATCAAGTTTATATTCGTCAGGCATTGCTCTGGCAAACGGGGTCAATTCAGTTCTATGGGCAGCATCAAAAGGAAAAAGTTTATTTGCGTATGCAAGAGTCGCAAGACAAGAATGAATTTTTTTATAACGATTGGAATACTCCTCACACAATGCTAACCCATGACTAATTAACCACCTTGAATTTGCCACTGTTTCATTTGCCCACACGGTGCAGGGATGATTGCGAAAGGCACCCTTCTCCGTAGCATAGGGTGTGCCGTCTGCCTTAGGAAGAGTGCCGTATCCGTGCCCCCACTTCTCTGATGCCACGATAGAGAGCATCTGGCAGGTCTCCAAGGGCATCTTGACGATGTGTTTGTCTGGGAGCACTTGTGCCGAAACAACGGGATCAGGGTCTGATACAAAAATGTTCATTATTCCAGAGTTAGTTTCTTGACTATTTTATCAGTTTTTTGGAAATTTACTCGTTTGTAACGTTTTCCTTTTGGATCTGGTATCCAATAAGTCTCTTGATACTCAACTTGAACCATAGATAAAAACTTTTCTAGTGTCATATGGTGTATGCCGGTTTCGACATCTCCATCATGCGTAATAAGTTTCCCCTTTTCTATTTGAACAACGTAGAGCATCACTAATCAAGCATTGACTTTTCTTGTTTGGCAAGTTTGAAATACATCTTGTAGTATCGATTTTTCATATCTTCAAGAGTATTCATATCCTTTTCAAATCCCAAATATTTGAGCATTTGATAGGCACTTTCCAACTCACTAATGAGTCGAAGAGTATTTGTGGAATGAACTTCCATTCCACCAAAAACATATTTTTTTGCGTCTTTTTCGACAAATTGAATGTGTTCAGGAAACTGCATCAGGATGAGGATAGGTGATGATTACAACTTTTTGAAGATTTTTTTGACTATCATATTTTGTTTGATAGGATATTTCTCCTCCCAGTTCTTTGGCAACTTCTTCCAAGATTTTAGTATGTTCCTTATTCATATCAACTAAATGTGCTGTCGGGTTCAAGAGCAATATAATATTTGAGATTATATGCTTCATTGGTAAATTGAGATAAGAGTTTGGATGAGACTACCACATCATAGGCACCAGGAATAATCTTGATATTTTCTACTTTAAAGTTAAAAGTAAAGTTCTTATCGGTTTCCCCAACAATAATAGAATATTCGTTAGATGTATCATTCTTCTTATCGCGCACAACAAGTTTGACAACACCCGCTTCTCCAACCGCTGAAAGATCGGGAAGTTGATACACTGCTGCTGCCTTGATAAGTTTTTCCAAAGTTACGCTATCAAGTTGAAAGCAAACATCCTGTGAGGGAAGTTGAATCTCTTTATCTGGTGGAGAAATAATCACATTAGGATCGGCAAAGAAATACTTCACACGACGCTTACCCTCACGGATAGTCAAATAAGATTCTTCGGCAAAATCAAGATCAGGATCCTGATGAAGACTCAAACCATTGAGAAACTGATTCAAATCATAGATGGCAAAGTCGCGAGAAAACTCTTCATTGATTTGCGCTTCGGCAAGAATATTCTTTGCCACAGAAATAGTGCGAAGTTTATTACCTTGCTTTACAAGAATCGAATTGTTGATACCAGCAAAGTTTTTGAGAGTCGTCAGAGTTTTTTCAGAAAGTTTCATAGTTTTTTCGCGGAGTTTCATTGTGGGTAAGAGCTGGTTTGCTTGTGAAGACCAGAAAAATGATAGAGAAGAACACAATAGTGAATTGCTTTCAGAATGTCAAGTTTTGACTTACCATTCTTCTTACCAAAACGCGAGAGGTATTTGATAGCATTAGATCGACAAAATGCTTCGGCATCCCCAATACTCTCAATCAAATCAAGAGTTTGTGTCTTCGACTCTTGAGAAGTATAGTGAGATTTATAAGTGCCAGATAGATAATCTTTAATTTCTTTTAGAGTTTTATCTTCTTCATATTTCCAAAACCCATTGTCGTTTTTAAGGTCTGCCATTGTTGCTCCAGTAATCGTATCCAAATTTACATCAATATCAACATCTTTAAAAGCTTCGGCAAAGTCAATATGTATTTCAGGAATTTTATCCAAATAGTGATCTGTTTTCATTTTCAAAACCTCATCGTAAAGTAGACTCCATGCGTTAATCATTCTATCAATTTTGCTCCTGGTTGTCAACGGGCATTTGGAAATCAACATCCACCTTGTCATAAAGTTCCAAGAATGCTTGCTTGGTCTCATCGTCAAAACGATTCACACAAACTTGAATTGCCTTCGCTTTATCGGCAAAGATGCTGTAAGCACGAATGATGTGAACAAGACGGCGAGTGGAAATGATTTCCTCAATACCCCCATCATAGAAGGTCTTGCGGATAATATCTGCCCAATCGACAAGACGCTTACAGAAATCACGATCTTCAACACCAAGATCTAAGGCAATACCTTCAAGAATCTTTTGTTCGATAGCAGGGGAAGGATATTCTTGTTCGAAGGTGACAGGGAATCGCTCCAAGAATGCCTCATTGAGCACATTGGTTCCAATAAAGCGACCGTCATCGCTGCCTTTACCTTTAGTATTTGCAGTCGCAATAACATTGAACCCCTTTGTTGGATTGATAAACTTACCAATTTTTTTCAGAAACACACCTTTACCTTCAAGAATGGACTGAAGGCAGAGGATTTTATTGCTAGCAAGGTCAATTTCATCGAGTAGCAAGATTGCTCCTCGTTGGAGTGCTTCCACGACAGGTCCGTTATGCCAAACAGTTGCCCCATCGATAAGACGGAAACCACCAATAAGATCGTCTTCATCAGTCTCAATAGTAATATTTACACGAATCAACTCACGACCAAGTTGAGAACAAGCTTGTTCTACGCTGAACGTTTTACCATTTCCAGATAGTCCAGTAATAAACGTTGGGTAGAAAAGGCGGGATTGAATAATCTTTTTAATATCACCAAAGTTGCCAAAGCGGACGAAAGTGTCATCTTTTTCAGGAATGAGGTTTTGTTCAACGGCAGGAAGAGCGGCAGGTGCCTGATAGTTGCGCTCAATCTCTTCTACCTTTTGAGGAGTGACTTCAAGATTCCACTTACCGCGACCAACCTTATATTGAGACAATTTGTTGGTCACGGTTTGATAGTTGGCACCGTTCATGGCACACCAGGCACGGATATCGCCGCTTGCCACAGACTCACCATATAGAGACTGCAAAGAGGTGCGGATGTAATCTGCGGAAAGAGACATGATGTAGGTTGGTTGTTTCAACTGAAGTTATTATAGGGCAGAGTCGGGGCAGAGTGAGGGCAGAGTGGACGGTTTAGAAACTGTCCTACCTATCATTTCCTACTTCTTCTTTTAGATCTAGTCGGAGCAGGTGCTTCTTCTACTACAGGCGCTTCTTCTACTACGGGAGCAGGTGCTTCTTCTACTACGGGAGCAGGTGCTTCTTCTACAACAGGTGTTGGAGCAGGAGCGCTTTTACCTCTGATCAAATCTCCAAATCTACTCATTTTCTCAAATACAATTCTTCTCTCTTATTTAGGAAATACTCTTTAGAAATAATCTTGAGATTATATCCCGGAAAATATTGCTTAGCAATAGCACCAACACCCATAGCGGTGATGGCACTATTGACAACAATCAATACTTCTTTTGTTTCTTCTACAACTACGTGTTGAAGAGGAAAATTTTTATTCATACAACTAGATTGATAAATTCTGAAAGGATTTTTTTATTCATTTTTTTGCCCTTCAAGCTCTTGACAAATGCTTTTTTGATTTGAGTTTTGGTAGCATCTTCTTCAACATCAAATTCAGAAGAACTTGACATTACAGAAGAAGAAAGGGCAAAGTAGCTATGATAACCGGCATTCTTGAGTACAAATGTCTTTTCTTTTCTCCAGTCTTTCATAGTATTTTCCAAAAGTTCTGGACTTGTTTGACAATGGCGACGAATGAATGTTCCAGCATCAGAACCATTATTTAGCACACGAATACCAATAAAGTTAGTGTCTTTGAAATTGTCACGAAGATTGCGAAGAAGCACACCCGTAAACTCATCATATCGATTAGTAAGCGTATAAGTTGTGCCCAATTTACGATCACGAAGGAAACAATCTTCTCCAACATAAATGCAACCCAGGTAAGGTTTGTCATAACGAGAAACTTCCTTATGAAACTTCAAAGGATTTGCCTCGCCATCGGTAAGAATTACACACTGAACTTTTTGAAGAGAATGTTGCTTCTTAAATTGAGGAATAATTTGATGAAGAGCAATCAGTGTTTCATTTAAAGGAGTGCCAGAAAGATGCATACCACTCGGAATAGAATAATTACAATAGTGAGCAAAAGAATGAACAATACGATAGATATTGAGCATACTCTCTTCCAATGTCTTGGCATTGACATTACTGGTAAGAATATTCATAAGTGAAAACCACTCACCAACAGCAATTACTCCATTCTTTTTTTCATAGGCACGTTCGCGAATATTTGCCACACCATTCTCATCATGAACAACATAAGGATATTCGGAAGTAAAGGCATAAACATCAAAAGGAATATTTACTTTACGACAGAACCAAATAAGATTAAAGAGTTGTTTGATAGTATCTTCCAAGACATACTGCATTGAACCAGACCAATCCAGAATGAAGATAAGACCATGATTCTTACCATCTGCAAAGGTAGTTACTTTTTTGAACAGGTCTTCGTTATATCGGTAAGTGTGAAGGTTAGAGCAATCTAAGACTCCAGTACGGCTAGTAGTGGCACGAGCATAACTATCAGCAGATTTTCGACATTCAAATTCTTTGACAAGATAATTCACCTCCTTTTGAGCAGAGCGTTTGAACTCTTTATATTTGCTATCGACATCCCCAAATAAATCAAGATCAGGAGTAGCGTCATCCCAATGATTATTGATTAACTCATGAATTTCTGAATTTGGAATAACACATTTTTTTAAATCAAGTTTAGGAATTTCAATATAATTACTCTCACGACTAAACATATCCACCAGGTTTTTGAGACCCTTTTCAAGGGACTTCATGGTTTCAACTTCTGGATCTGGATTTGATGCTTCTTTGTTATCTTCTTTTTTCTGCTCAACATTTCCACCACCTTCGGTAGGACCATCACTCTCTGTCATATCTGGTTGATCATTCTCACCAGTCTGTGTTTCATCAGTATGAGTTTCTTGTTGCTGATGCTGATCAGTCTTGGGAATCTGTTTCTTACAGTAATTATAAAGAGCCTCTGCTGCTATAAGAACATCCTCAAAATCTTCACAACCTTCGACCATACGAACTATTGCTTTTTCAATCTCCGTAAACTTAACATTAATAAAATTTCCAATCTTGAAGTGAAGATTGATACGATCGGCAAGATTCATCTTCTCAAGATCTTCACCTTCAAGACAGAAGAAGTCTTGGTCAGAAAGTTCTTTATATCCTTTATAGAAAGTCTTGGCAAGACCCATATAACGACGCTTCATCAGTTTTTCGATGCGAACATCCTCTACCACATTCACAAACTGCGGAGGTGCTTTGCATTGCTTTGTCCAGTCCTCATCAGGCGTATAGAGGGCATGACCTACCTCATGACCGACAAGCATATCATACACAGTCGAACTCGCTTTCTCCCACATAGGAAGCGTTAGAACGCGAGTGTGAACATTAAAACAAGCAGTCTCTACTTTCTTGTGCTCAACCACAAGATCTTCGGTGGCAAGAAGTTTGGCAAGTTGAGACTTGATTTCGTGATTGACTGCCATTGATCCGTTGCGTATGGACCTATTATACAAAAAAAAGAGGGTGGTGAGACCCTCTTGTATGCCAGTTTTGGAAAGTTGTCTTCTTAGTTACGAAGTGCCTTACGACGTTTCTTCTCAATCTGCTTACGAGTAAGAACTTCTCCTTGACCACGATTAGCATCAGGATCGTAGTTGCTAGGAGGAGTATAGTTACTTCCGAAAGACTTAATATTAGATCTTACACGTTTTGTATGTTCCTTATTGCTCATACGACGTGAATCTTCATCAAGTATTTCTCCAACAATACTCTCTCTCCAATCTTCACTCATATTCACCATAATTGCTTCTGCTGCTTCTTCTGTTTCAGCATATCCTTCATCAAGAAGGTGTGAGAGGATGATGTCGTAGAGATCTACTTCTTCCTGACGAAGTGCTTTACGACGACGCTTCTCTGCTTGCTTAGCACTTACGGTAGCACCTTGACCTCTGTTTGCTTCTGGATCCCAGTTTCTAGGTGGAGTATATTCTATTGTGCTACCTTTAAATCTCCTAATGTTGTCTCTTATACGAGCATCGTTCTTACCAGTTTCATCAAGTTGCTGTTGATTTTCAACAACTTCCATATATGCTTCTTGAAGATTGTGAAGTTCTTTTGAATCCATCTTACGAAATACTTTTTAGTTATTTATAAAAAAAAGGAAGTCAAAAGACTTCCCAGGTGGACACTTTTTAAACTGGACTTATTTAAGCAACTCTACACAGATACGTTGACATACTCCTTTATTTTCGTCACATTCAATTAAACAATTAAAATAATCATTAATTTTATCCAGTTGCTCATTACATTCATCAACCGTTTCTTCAAAGTGTTTCCAACCCGCAAGTTGATTATATGAAATTAGATTGTGCATCATATCCTCCACGCACATAGAATAACATAATCAAAAAATTTCAGATCATTTTGATTACCTCTTTATTCTATCGTATATAGTGCGGATTTCAAAACATTTCTCGTTTTTAATGAAGTTATATGTTTTTTTAACTTAACTCAAAATCTCTTAACTTTTAATCACGCTGTCTCCAATCATCACTGCGGTCTTGCTTAAACCAATCATGAATATCATCAGCACCATTAAACCCCGTTTTGTAATTGGATGGGTCGGGGTCTCCTAATCCCATCCTATTCATAAAATCATCCATACTACCCTCCTCAATATCATGAGCAGCATGACGACGGGCTTTGTTTAACATTTCTCTGGCAGAAGTATTTGCTTTTGCAAGTTTTTCTGCCCATATCATATCTTCTAGTTTGACTTCCTGTTTATTTGCGATGCACTTACAAATAAACTCTAACCGAAGTCTGTATTGGGTGGAAAGCATATTATTCTTCCGAAAGATGGTGCTCTAGTTGATTGATTCTATTGAACTCCTGATAAGCAACTTCAGATCTTACATGAAGTATATGCCTAATATCATTCATGATAGAAGTAGGTTCTATGCCATCATCTAGATATTTACCTATCGATTCCTTGAGATAACGATATCTATGCCATTCAGGCGAATAAGGTATGTATCCCATAATTAAAAATGTCCATAGTACTAATGGTATTTAGATCATTCTACTGAATCCTTTCACTTTGTCAAATCGAATTACTTCCCCAAACTTATCTTCCAATCCCGTCTTATGAGAGATGACAAATATATTTGCGTCTTTGATGACAAAGCGAATAATTTTGAGAAACTCATCTGTTCCAAATCCATCCAAAGATGAGTCAAAAACTTCATCCATAATAAGAAGGTTTGTATTTACAGAATTCTTCAATCTGGCAACTTCCCGCCAAGTAAAAAGTAGCGCAAGATCAATACGCATCTTTTCACCTTCGCTGAATGAAGAATATGAAAAATCCTCATGAATAGGAGATTTTATAGTTTCATTGAACTCTTCATCAAGATAAAAGTTGATGTAAAAATCCATCAACTGCAAATATCGATTAACCTGTTGATTAATGAAGGGCAAATACTTTTTAATGATTTTAGTCTTGACTCCATCATCTTTAAGGAGGGAATAAGAGAACTCATAGTTTAGCATTTGCTCCTTCTTATTACTCAGGTCTTCAAACGTTTTTTGAAGACCTTCTTGAAACTCATCTAATTTCTCATGTTCAGTATTTCGGTTTTGTAACTGATTGGTAATAGTTTGAATTTCATGTTCAAGATCTCTGATTTGTCTCTGATTGAAACTAATCCGAGTATTGTTTTGAGAAATGCCATTATTGAGTTCAGTAATCTCCTTTGAAAGTGCAATGAATTGACGCTCTCTCTCCTTTTCAACTTTAATTGCTTCTTCAAGTTCTTTGTATCCTTGTTGAAGCTCCTTTGCTTTATTTTGAGCGTCTGTAATTCTATTTAATCGAAACTCTTCTTCTATATCCTGAGTGCATGTAGGGCATACCGAATTTTCGGTAAAAAACATGTGTTCTTTGGTAATTGTACCTACCTTTTGAGACAATTTACCTTTGAGATTGTTTAGTTTTACTAACTTGTCACCCGCACCAATAACTTCTTCCTGTTCTTTTGTGAGACTATGAATAGTCTCTTCTGTTCCCGAATTCTCCTCAATATAAATGCCAACTTCTCCATCTAACTTGATAATCTTTTCTTTGTTGGCATTTATATTAGCATTTCCGCGATTCTCAAGTTCTTCAATAAAGTCTTTCTGCATCTTGACTTTATCTTTTAAGTTTTCTTTCCTCAAATCAAGTGACTTAATCTGCTCCTTAAGATTTCTCATCTTATCCTTGAGCAAATTATTCATTGCGGAGAATATGCGAATATCCAAGAGATCTTCAATAACCTCTCGACGATTTGTACTATTCAACTGCATGAAGGGAACAAAATTGCTACTACCCAAAATCACAATTTGAGTAAATGATTTGTAGTTTACTTTTAGAATGTTCTCTTCAAGAATGCGTTGATTAGCACGATCATCTGCCTCTTTATGAAGAGCAACTCCGTTGACTTCAATATCAAACACATTTGGTTTGATTCCACGACGAACTAAGTATTCCTTATTGTTTACAATAAACTCAATTTCTACAAGACAATCTCTTTCATTTGTTGTATTGATAAGTTGGTTTTTATTTATTTTTCTAAACGCCTTGTTGAACAGAACAAATGTAAGTGCATCCAACATAGTAGACTTGCCCGCACCATTTGTTCCAATGATTAGGTTTGTAGGACTCTTTTTAAAATCAATCTCTGTCCAGTGATTTCCAGTTGAGAGAAAATTTTTCCATTTAATCTTCTTGAAGGTTATCATTCTTAGGTGGTATCACAATATCATTTGGTGTAATCACCGCATACTTGTAATTATACAATATGCAAGTTTTTATGGCAAGTTCGTCATCGACTTCTACGACTTCCATTTCCTTATCTTCATCATCCTCAAGCATTAAAGCATAACGAGTGGCATCATCTTCTTCCTCAAAAAGAAACAGAACTTTTTCTCCCAAATTATTGTGGACGGCATATGCTCCGTCATCTTTTCTGTCTTTGAGGGTTAGAAGAAACATTACTCTACTTCACACGCTTGTCTATATAAGTCCTCGAATATACCTTTAATTGTTGTCTTATCATATTCGAATTCTGACTCATCAATATATCTATTCAAGATAGAAATTGTATTTTCTTCTTCACTAATTTCAAAATCTTCAGATTCCTGAATGGCAAAGTTTTCTACAATTTTGAGTTCTTGAACACCTGCAGAATGAATCTTATCAATAAACTTTTCAAAGTCTTTTGGTTTTGATTTTTTACGAACAATAACCTTTACAATTTTATCTTTAAATTCAGAGGCGTTGAAAAGTTTATAGTTTGTATCCTCATAGTAAATATTATAGAATAACTTATAAGGATTATCAATTGCAATATGCTCTAGAGTTTCTGTATCAAAAATATGAAATCCTCTTGGGTCATTTACATCAGTCCAATACATCTCATAAGGATTTCCTAGATAGAAGACCTTTCCGTCATCCGATCGAGTGTGGTAGTGACCGCTGTAGACTCTGATGAAGTTCTCAAATAACTTGCCGTCAGTACCATGCTCCATGATGATTTGTCGATTAACTCTAAATCCTTGGAGTTCAAGGTGCCCCATCGCACACTTGCAAGATGTCTTTTGAATAAGTTGATAGGTTTCATTTTCATTTTCCGAATTAATCCAAGGTAAAAATAGAATATCCAGTCCTCCAATGTTAACTTCCGTTGCTTTGCTGTATGTTTTAACATTTGAATAACTTTGAAGAAGAAGGTCTGGAGAATTTACATCATTGGTGTTTTTATAATAAGTATCATGATTACCAATAATCATATGAACATCATACTCTTTAAGTGGATCAAATACAACTCTTTTTGCCCACTCAAGACTTTGATAGTCAATTGACTTACGACTATCAAAAGCATCTCCCATATGAATCACAGTTTCTACGCCATGTTCCTTTAGAGCAGGGAAGAAGACATTTTTGTAGAAAAGTTCAAAGTAATCATGAAGAAACTTTGAACCTTTTCTGGCGCCATAGTGAGTGTCTGTGATTAAACCGATACGCATAGTAAGTTTTAACTAGATTTCAAGTTTAGAATGGTGTGCTTTAAGTGTCAAATCTGGAGTGCTTTCTTCTCTTGGTCGTTTTTTATTGATAACGATGAATTTATCATTCGCAAAAGTTCCTGCGATGTTGATTTCAATTTCTTGATCGTCACTCCAGATGGGTGTGCCATCTTTCTTTCGCATGTCTAATGCTTTTTCTAGACGAGTAATAATATCTTCGGTAATTTTCATCGGTTTCTATATTGAATATTATCTTTAATAGTGTTGTAGTCAGAACTGTGTCCCGAAAGCAAGCTGTCATCAACCATCATAACTTCATCAAATCCAGTCTTCTCAATAATTTTGGTTTTAATGTCAAGTTGCTTTTTCTCTTTTTGGATTCTACGGAGAAAAGCATAATGAATGATCTGCGTAAAGTAAGCAAAAGGATTTTTGGATTTCTCAGGATCAAAATTATGAATATATTGAACGCAATTTTCGATTCCATCTGAAATCATATCCTCACGAAACATATAATTTACAAAGTTTGGTTTATATGATAAGTGAGTTGCGATCTTTAAAAAACAATCTCCAAGATAATTTGGAATGGGAGGTTTACCATCCCATCTTCGTGCTCTTTCTTCCTTTGGTTGTTCTCGTAAATCTTTACCGTATATCTCTTTATATTTCTTTTCGACTTTTGTACGGTAAACGATCATTGCCTCCAACAACTCTTTATTATTTACATAATGTTCTGATTTCTTTTTAGGCATGACATCGATTACTAATTCTATAAGATATCTTTATTTTAGCACATCAACAAAGACTTGACAAGGTGCCAGATTAGCAGTAGACTACCTTTGTTAGGGTTGAAGGATGAGCTTTAGCTTTCTTTAGTATCTTCTACTTCTAACTTAAATATATCTTCCAGTTTCTTACGGGCTTCTTTGACCGTAGAAATATATCCCATCTTTTCAGATGGCTTTACTTTTCCATATTGACTGAATTCATCAATGTCTTCATCAGAAGAATCCGTAATATATTGAGTGTAGATATTGATTAACTTCTTATCTGTAGTTTCAGTCATAGTAATAATTTTATCTTGTCTAACAATAAAGAAATCATCATCAGATAATTCAACCCAAGGTTTCACCTTTATAAAAGATCCATGTTTGTTTTCTGACATTTTAACTACTACTGGATTTTGGAGAACAAGAATAGGATCACCATCATTCTCATCCACCATTACTAATGACAATACTTCTTCTCCAGATATCATTTTTATGATTGCGTGAAATTCATCTCCCATATTAATTTTTAAGCGGTATGTTTACAATATCATAATTAAAATTTTCTTCGTTATAAATTTTAATTCTTTCGATTAGATGATTTAAAGTATAATTTTTCCTGGACTTGTAGGAAATGTCGTCAGCAATATCATAGAGTGTTGCTTTTGTTTTGTTATTTCCTTTTCTGAGAACTCTACCAATTGATTGGAGATTCCTAATCCTCGACTTGGAAGGAGAAGCAAAAATAACATTGTGTAAGTTTTTAATGTTAATGCCAGTAGAGAATGTTCCATAAGATGCAACAATAATCGCATCATTCTCTTTCTCTGTAATCTCTCTTACTTTTTCTCTGTCTTCTGTTGCCACTCCACCATGAACAAAAAAGACATGTCGATCATCAATCTTATTGCTATTTATCATTTCATATAAAGGTTGACCATGACCTTCTACTCTGGAGAATAGAATAAGAGTATTACCTTTAAGATCGAGAGCAAGATTTCGAATAAATTTATTTCTTCGTTCATGATTTATGATATACTGAACTTCTTCTTCAAAATTTTCAAATCTATGTGCTGGGTGCTTCAGTAGAAGCACATTAATGTCCAATTGAGCAACATGCCCTTTCTTCATCAACTCATCAGTTTTAATAATCTTATATGATGGTCCAAATAGACCTTCTAAGACCCACTTATGAGTTTGTGTTCCATCAAGCGTTCCGGTAAAACCAAAACGATACTTGCAATCTGCAAGCTTTGACATTATAGATATAAGAGATTTTGATTTAAACTGGTGTGCTTCATCTCCAACAACCACATTGAATCTTGAAAAATACTTGCGAGGGAGTTTGTAGATGGACTGCCAGGTGGTGATAATCACCTGAGAATCAGTCTCTCTTTCACGTCCCGCATAAATCTTGTGGCAAAATGAACCTACATCCCAACCATAGTCTGCAAAGTCTTTATACATTTGCTCTACAAGCGAAGTCGTTGGAACAACTATCAGAATATTTTGTTGCTTCTCAACGTAATATCTCACAAGAGAGTATATCATCAGAGACTTTCCAGAAGCAGTTGGGGATATCAGCAGTCTTCTATTATGTCTTAGAGCGTCGTAGACCCCTTCTATTTGGTAGTCTCTAGGGGAATACCTACAGATAGCATTTATATAGTCTTTAACGCCTTCCTTAGAGATCATATTGTTCGTCTCAAAAGGAAGTCCATAAAATTTATTGTCTACAAACTCATAAGTATAATCATGAGTTTCACAAAATCTTACGACTTTATCCAATAAACCAACATATATCTCACTAGTTTCGGTATTGAATAAACGAATTTTTCCATCCCAGTGTCGATTACGAAACTGAGGCATAAACTTTGCACCAGGAACCTCAAACGTGAACTGATCTGCAAGTTCGTAATAAACGTGAGGATCTGCCTTTATTGTTAAATATACTTCGTTCTTCTTTTGAATAATCAAATGAGACATATACTCATAATATTAATTATAAGTATTTATTGGGGTTAGTTTGGATAACCTTGCTGTTCTCCGGCAGCGTCCATTCTCTGTCTAGTGTCTGCTCTTTCTGCTTCCGTTCTTTCTCTTTTTCTTTTCTTTGGTTTAATCTGAACTTCTTGTGGTTGTTGGGGTTGAACTTCTTGTGGTTGTTGGGGTTGAACTTCTTGAGGTTGTTGTGCTTGTTGTGGTTGTTGTGCTTGTTGTGCTTGTTGAGGTTGTTGAGTTCTTGCAGATTTTTTAATTTGTTGCAAACGCTGCAAACTTCGCTGATGTTTTGATGATGCAGTATCATAATTACTTTGAGCTGTTGCCAAAGTATTCTGTGCTTGTTGTCTTATTTGATTGTTTGCTTGTGCAATAGGAGAAGTGGGATCCGTTGCAATATGAACCTCTACATTTTTTCTATGCTGCCTTAATATTGGTTCTCCAGTTTCTGGATTTATGGGAATAGATGCATTTTGCGCATTTACACTTGCTACTTCTAGATCTCTTTCAGTATCAAAGAATGCTTGTTGTGTTTGTTGCGCCTTTCGTGCAGCATATCTTGCCCGTCTTTCTGCTGCCTGCCTCTCTATCCTTTCTTGTTTTACTGCCTCTCTTTCTGCTGCTAACCTTTCATCTCTTTCCCTACCAACTCCTTTTGATCTCAATTCGGCAGTTCTTGCTTGTCTATTAAACGTATCCAAGGTCATTGGTCCTTGTTGTGGTTGTGCTTGATTATCTGGTTTATCTGCATCAGGTTTTGCTGGCCCAACTCTTCCTGCTAAAGCACCAGATCTTTGTATCCTTTGTGGTTCTTCTCCTCTACGTCTCATTTCAGATGCACGGTATCCATCCTCTGTTTTGCTACTTTTACCCTTTCCAGATCTAGGAGTAAGAGGTTGGTCCAGATCTGCCCTTTGAGATACTGGTTCAGATTTTGCTCTACTAACAACTTCACCCGTCTTAGGATCTACATAAGTTCCCCTAACAACTTCAGTTGCCTGCCCAGATGGGGAAGACTTAAGGAAATCTGAGAGAGATTTCATAGTTGGATACTTTGAAAGAATACCTTCAATTCGTTCTCTTTGTCCCTTTTTTAAATCACTTACATCAATTCTTTTTGTCAATAGTTTATAAGCTTTTTCATATTCTTTTCTTTTTGGATCATCTCTATCCATACCCATATAATCTATCTTAAGTTGTTTTGGATTATTTTTATATTTTTTACTATCGGCAATTTTTTTAATTGCTCCAAGTTCACCTACTTCCAAATCTGACTTATCAATTTTATCATTTGGACTTCCTTTACCCCTCAAAAGTCTCATTGCAGTTAATGCATCTTTAAATTCTTGACTTTCTGGATCTAACTGAGCAGAAACTTCTTTCCCGAATTTTTGTTCACCACCAGCAGCTTCTTTATCAACTAATCTATCAAATCCGGGATAATTTTTAACAAGAGCATCAACTGCAGATTGAGCAATTGATAATCTTTTCTCACTCTTTTCTTTATTTTCTGTTGGACTAATTTTTAAATTCTGTGCTCTAACATATTTTGATATATTAGATTCTAAGTCTGCCTCAAATTTTTTAATTTCTTCCTTTGAGGCACCATCTTTTTTCAGTTTTTGAATATATTTTTTAGCAGCAGCTTTGAATAATCCTCTAACTTCTTCTGGTTCGGCAGATAGAGTTTGTGATCCTTCTCCCTGCTTTAAACTAATTCCTTGTCCAAATTTTTTATCTTTTGTGTCTGCGATAGAAATATCTCTTTTTGATGTATCTGCTTCTTTTCCAACTACATCTTTCCACATTCTTGTAGTGGGTGGAGTTGCTCCACCTTCAACTTTAGCATAAGCAGTTGATCTATTAGCAGCAGATTTTCCTCTTCTTCCTTTTGTATATGCTACAACACTATCTGGTGCCAATTTCAATTCGTCATAGTATGTTGATTGACTTTGACTTGCATTAGTATCTTTTCCCTTTTCAAATCCCCGTTTTGCCTTTGCAAAACTTAATGGATGTTTAGGATCTTGTCTAGCAGCATCAATTTCTTTCTCCATTGCTTGTCTAGCATCATCATATTTTCCAGCATTAATAAGATCTCTTATTTCTCTGCCGTATTTTCTATGAGTAATAAAGTGATTCCATACTTTTCTGAATGCATGTTCATCACTATATTTTCCCTCAAATAAAAGGAAACCATATCTATAACATTCAAATATAAAATCTCCGAAAGACTTCATCTCTATCTTACTTCTATCATTATTAGGTATTTATTATTCACCACAATTAAACTTGAAATCTAAAACTGCTTTATACAGTTCAGTTTTAAGATAATGTAAGTGTTCTTGCTCAAATGGATGCCTGGAAGGATATCCCTCCCAGGTTTCTATTCTTTTACATACACAATGGTATAAAAGATGAATATCTTCTATACCAAAATCCATTATAAACTTGGATTCTTCATCCATTAGTTAAACCCTGCTTGAAATCTGTGCCACTCGATTGCATTTTTAATTTGAAAAGTTCTATTAGAGATAGTCTTAATAATCTCTTCAAGAAACTTTAACATGGTATCGTAATATTTAATTTTTAAATCTACTGCTGTTAATCTTTCATCAGCATCAAGATAGCGTTGAAGTACATCTTTTTCTCTTATCTTGTAGGGAAATGGATTTTCTTCATACACTTCAGCAGGTGCTTTACCTGCATAATAATTATATCTTTCTAACCTCACACGATTAAAAGACTCTCTTGCCTTTTCTCTTAAAAGAGTAATCGTATTGTATATGGTATAGTATTTAGAGTGAAGTTGAGGTATTTTAAGTGATTCATCATGTAAGTTATCTGGATCTATGAAAGAATCTCTCTCCCACATCTCCTGAATTTGTTCAAGATTCATAAGGGTGTTCTGTTGTCAGATGCTAGTATATTATATACAGTATACTTGAAAGTAACCTCTGCTGTAAAGTAATTAATATCAGTATCTGTTGCTGCAAAGTCTAAAGAAGTTAATGATGTTGGATATAGATCTTTAAATTTAATGATTGCAACAGTATTATAATTGCTATTCAAAATATGAAGACTTGCATCACTAAATGATTCATTTGGATCTTTTATCCCATCAGAATTAGTAATAAAATCGGCATAATCTTGCGTGGATTCTGGAAAACCCAAACCAGTAATCCAATTATGAATGGTCGAATAATTTACAAGATTTTCATCAACTAAAAATTTTAAAGATAAGTCGCCATACTGAACAATTCCTCCAGGAATATCAATATTTTTTAAGTATGATGCCTGATTTAAAGTCGTTAAGGTAATTTCAGGAATTCGGGCAGAATTGCAAAAAAATGATACTTTAGGATATTTGGCAAGATTAAACTTAAATCCTATTGGAGACAAAAAATTTCTATTACTTATCTGCTTATCAAAAGCGGTTGCCATGGCTTTTATTTGTATTTAGATAAAAAAAGAGGGTCCAAAGGACCCTCTGTAAGAAACTCTATGTAAAAGACATCACATGAGGTTAGAAACCTTAGTGCGTCTGTAGTATACGTTAGAGTTGGTGGAAATAATACCAGGATCGGAGAGAGAACCGCCCTTAGCGAATGGATTAGCGACCATGCCGTAGCGGGTCTTAAAGCCAATCTTAGGCTGGAAGGTGTTCTCGCCAACAGCACGAACCATCTGAAGAGGAACGTATGGGCAATAGAACAGACCTGCGTCATAAGGTGAAGAACCCTTATAACCAACGGTGTAATACTGAGTAGAAGCAACGTTGGCAGAATATGGGTCAATATAAACGCGGAACTTACCAGCAAGTACACCAGCGAAGGTGTTACCGGTGTCGTCTACCTGAAGGTTTGCATTGAGTGCAGGAGTGTAATCAAGTACACCTGCCATTGCAAGAGCGGAAGCAACATCAGCAGAACAGATGATGATGTTACCCTTTCCTCTACGAGTTTGCTGAGCGATAGCGTTGGCATCGCGCTCGATTTGGAAGATCAGACCCTTGAACTTCTCAACAGACCAACGACCATTGGAGTCAACATCAAGGTCGAAAGTACCAGCAGTAGCAACGTTTGCCTGAGCACCAGGAACAGCAGACTTATAGATGGTACGAACAACTTCGCGGTTGATTTCGGCAAGAATCTCAGTAGAGAGAATGTTTGCCAACTCGGCTTCGGCGTTCAGACCATGAATTGCCTTAAGGTCCTGAGCAAGCTCAAGTGAGTACTCAGCCTTCAGTGCGCGTGACTTGGCAGTAACGGTGACCTTCTCGATCGAGAATGCCATCTGGTTAAAGTTCTCGGACTCGCCAAGACCTTCAGCAGCATCGGTTCTCATGCCCTGACCAACGTTGTACTGATTAGCACCAGTTCCAGCGTTAGTAGATTGATCGGTTGGGCTAAGGATTGAAGGATTGCTTCCACCCTGAGCAGTAGTACCAAGACCGACAGCACCATCAACGAAACCAGCAGTCTCGTTGAATCCTGAGTCTTGACCGGAGAATGCCGAATCTACTTCGTTGTAGAAGTTCTCGCTACCAGCATTAGTCTTATAACGGGAGCGCATCGCAAAGATGAGTCCGGTAGGACCGTTCATTGGTTGGACACCGCAGATGTCGTATGCCATCAGGTTAGGCATCGAACGTCTGATCAGAGAGATCAGAACGGGATCGAAACCTTGCAGTGCGCCAGTGGTTTGACCACCAAGACCAGCATAAGTGCCAGAAGCAGTGCTGTTGGTTGGTGCTTCGTAAAGGAACTCACGTGCCTCACGAATTGAATTTTCTTGGTTTTCGAGCAGAATTGCAGTTACATTTCTACGATGGGAATCTTTGATAGGATCAAGACCTTCGTAGTCTAAGAGTGGGGACCACTTCTCTTGCAATTGCTCTGCATTGAACATTTGCATTTTTTTTTACCTCGTTAAAATTGTGTAAGTTTGACTATGATCTATAAATCACTTTTTGGAAACTCTATGAAGAGTATTGAGATATGCACCCATGGTGCTACTTACTGAATCCTCAATCGAGTAATCAGTTTCTTCTGATAAATTTTCACTAGAGTTTCTTTGAGCACTGGTATTTGTTGGAAAATATGATTCTCTCAAGGTTACCAGTTTCTCACGATAGCTCTGTTCACTATCAAACTCAACATTTTCAGCAAGAGAAGCGAGTTTGTCCTTCTGAGAAAGTGCAAGACCCTCAGCGACATCTGCAAAAATTACATCAGCAACTGACTCTGCTAATCTTTGATTTAGAGCAACATTTCTTTGAATTTGCTCGTTGAGTTTTCCTTCCATTTCATCAAGTTTATCTACCATGCTCTCGATTACATCATATTTTTCTTCAGGGATTGTTACATAATGATCTTCAAAAAGTTGCTTCATTCCTACCAGGAATGATTCTGTCATTTCAGTCTTAAGACCGTGCTCAACTGCGAGTTGATTGTCAGAAATCCATTCATCAGCAACATACTCAAGATAAGAATCAACACGCTCTACAAGACTTTCTTTAATAGTATTAATTTCTTCTACAAGTGCATCTTCGTATGCATCTTGAAGTTGTTCCTTAACTTCTGCAACTTTAGAACGAATTGCAGATTCGAAAATAATTTTTGCTTTTTCTTGGAACTCTTCAGAAAGCTCTTCTCCTTGAAGAAGTGCCTCAACATCTTCATCGATATTAAATTCTTCTTCTACTTCCTCTTCAACAACTTCCTCTTCGGTAGTTTCTTCTTCGGAAACATATTCCTCTTCGGTAGTTTCCTCTTCAGAAACAAATTCTCCCTCTTCTTCCTCAGCAGATTCTGCAGCTACAGCCTTAGCATTAACTACATCCTTAACCTGAGCAACAGTTTTTGCGGGATCTCTCAATTTAGCTGAATCATCATCAGATCTATAATTTTCTGGAGTAGGACCACCCAAATCTTCAACCTGAGCTTGACCAGGAGTAGAAACTCTGGAAGCATCAGATTTAATTTGTTCGGCAGGTGCTGCCCCTTTGGTTACTACGTTTTCCATTTCTTGTAAATTGCTACCAACGGACATTTTTCTTTAGATTTATTGTATTAATCTATATTTATTTATAAATTACAAATCTAAGAGGAATTGTTTGAATAATTCCAATTTATGCTCTTCAAGTTGTCTTTGACCTACGAGAGTATTAATTCTCTTCTGAGTTCTTTCTGCAAGTTGTTCGCGAAGAATACCGCCTTCCCAAACCCATTCTTTTCCTTCCATAATTCCATTAACAAAAGCATCTGGAGCAGAAGGATCTGCAACAATGTCGGCAGCAGTTGCCAATTGGAAATCTTCGCCGACAACTTTACAACCACTGCGATGATCTTCTCTCAAAGATCCAACACCACGAGAAGAAACTCCGAGCATTACACCTTCATCCAAAAGGGAAGATGCAATCTTACCCATAGGAGTATTAAGAATTTGTGCCTTACCTCTAAAATTAGTTCCCTCTCGAACGAGTGAAGTAATTTTGTGAGAAACACGATCCAGATTTACGGTGGGTCCATCGGGATGACCAAGTTCTCCCAGAGCACGTCCCTTATTTACAAAGGTTTCGCAATAACGATTTACCTCACGGGAAAGTGTCTCCATTGGATACATTCTACCGTTACGGTTTTTGAGATCACCTTGAAGGAAAACACCCTCAATGTATAATTTCTTACTGGCACCCTTGCCTTCGGTAATAATTTTTACGTTTGATACTTCTTCTGTGATGAGTTTCATTTGATTATCCTGTGAATCCTACTTTTGTTCCTAAGACATCTGTTCCGGTATTAACATGAACAGTATGCGATGGTTGCTTTTCTAACAATTCTGTCGTATTGGCTAACATAGTAAAAGTTCCAATCGTGGGACCAGCATTCGTTTCAGATACTGTAATTACATAATCAGTTGTACTTGGATTTGCCAAGCGAACGACAGTAGCTTCACTAAAACTAGATCCAGCACCAACTGTATTTGGAACTTGAATTTCTGTTCCCTTTAATAAAATTCTTCCCATTATTCCTCCTCGTGTGTTGCTTCAGAGTCTGCAAATAATGATGCAGCAACCGAAGACTTTTGACTTTCAATTTTTTCTGCTGCTTTTGCGTATAATAAATTTTTAATCTGGTCAGTAACAACAGATGGAGATTCATCCGTTGCAATCAAATCGATAAGCTCTTCCATTAAATTTTTGTCAGTATAAAGTTATTTATATTTTGTTGCTATTATATTTCTGGTGCCTGAGTCGAACTTGCGTCAATTTCCGGTTCCATTGGAACATCTCCCAAGTTTTGTTGTTCACTATCTTGAGGAATTGGATTACCCATTTCATCCGTTGGGGCATTTGGATCAGGAAGTATTCCTTTTTGAATCTCATCATCAATTTGATAATCAATTTCAATAATTTCAGAATCCGTTTGTCGTAAAATTTTCTTACGAACGTATTCTGTTGAAAAATATTTTCCAATATATGGTTCAATAGTCGTAACTAAGTTTAATCTTTCAGAAAGAAGTTCAGACTCTTTTAATTCTGAGAAATGGTTATCATACAAGAAGTCATATTGAATATGATCTTCCATGATTTCCCAATCATCTGGGGTTACTATATTTTTAAGCAGTAATTGAGTTCTCAGCATATCATTAAACATCTGAGAAAATCTTTTTCTTAAACGTCCAACAAATTTTGAGAACTTTAATTCATCTCTTAAAATTTCTGAAGAGCGACCAAGATTGAATCCCTCATTGGCAGCAATTCTTGACTCTGGAACTCCCAAAGCTCTGTATAATTTCTTTTGGAAATACTCAATATCGGCAAGTTCGCCAAGATTTTGTCCACCAGGAAGAGTGGTAATTTCAGTACCTCTTCCGCCCTCTCTTCTTGGAAGCCAAAAATCTTCGAGCATTGACATAAATTTACGATCATCACGAACTTCACCAGTTTGTGCGTTATAAACTAATTTATTTCTATAACGTGACATAACCTCTTTGAGGTATTGTTCTGCCTTTACCTTAGGAAGATTGCCAACGTCAATGTAGAAAATTCTACGTTCTGGTGCTCTTGATAATCTGTAAATAACAAGAGAATCTTCAATCATACGAAGTTGATTGAGAGCTTTAATTGCTTTGTGAAGATATGAAAGAACCGTTCCTTTGTTTCTATCTACTAATCCAGAGGTGCAATATGTAATAGAATCTTTTGCAATTTTAACTGTACCTTTAGACTTTGCTCCCATATAACCAACGTTATGGGCAGGAGCAGGAGAATAAACGTAATATTCTTCTATCTTTGAATGATTTATGGGAATACTGCCATCAGAGAAATTTCCATTTAAAGTATTATCTCCATTCTCTTTAACTTCTTGACGAACATGCTTCATCCTCATAGGATCAATGTATCTTAATTCTTTGATTCCTTCATGAGGTTTTTTAATGTCAATGACTTTTAGATAAAATAATCTCCCATCAACATACCAATTTCTAAAAATTTCGTGCGACTTTCTATCAAAATCCATCATCTCTTTGATAGACTTAAATTCCTCTCTAATTATTTGCTTTAATTTATCTCCAGCATTTACATTGGTAAGTTCTATTTCCACAGGAGAATCATACAAATCACTAACAATTGCCTCATTAATAACATCTTCAATTGCACCATCGCATTCTGGATGCAGTGCCATTTCCCGGTAACGACGAATTAAATCGTACTCAGTTCTATAGACACCTTCAATATCTACATACTGACCATAAAATCCGGATTGTATATAATGATCAACCCCGTCCTCATTAGTTTGAGGAACGGGGGATACTATAGAACTAGATTTTTTCTCTTTATCATCAATCGAAAAACCAAAAAGTTTCGCCATTTTATAAACTTACTTGTGACCGTGTACTATTTAGTTGATATCTTCTCCGCCAGCTGCCGGAGAAGTTCCCTTAATTGCTTCCCACCAGTGAATTTGCATCTCAACAGTAAATTCTTCAATTGCTTCGCTATCGTAAGAGAGATTGATTGTTGAAATATTTGTTGGGAAAATATCATAGAAATGATATGATCTCAAAATAGTTCCATCACGATTTAACTGATGGACAAAAGCATCTGCCTGATATGTTGCAGGATCGGTAGATCCAGTGCTATCAGACAAACGATTGATGTAGTTTGCCCATTTTTCAAATGATGAACGAATAGAGAAATCGACATCATTAATGACAGTAATTGTCCATGTTTCAAATGTTCTATCGCCAGCAAGTTTTAGAGTTCTTCCTCTAAATGCTACTTCCAATGGTGTGATATTTGAAGCAGGAAGTGCTGCTGATTTTACAAGAAATCTTGTCTTATCTAAGGTTACCGCATCAATACCAACTGCTGTTGGAAAAGCAAGTTCAACTTCAAAAAGATTACTTCTTGTACCACCGCCCGACAACTTACTCTTGAAGTCGGTAATTTTCCTCAAGGGAATGTTATTAATTTGGTTTCTGGTTGCCATTTTTTTAGAGCCTCTAAGTTAATTAAAAGTTACCGATTACTTCTTCAAAATCAACACCAGTCTTGGTGGCAACAAAGGTCAGACCAATGAAGTTAATTGATCTTGCGGGTTTGATAAAGATATCTGCCACAAACTCATTATTATCTATCACCGCAGCAGTGTTATTTGTTTCATCGCAAATAACAACATAATCTTGAATACCTCTATTTGACTGAACATCACGTAAGAATGGTTCAACAACATTTACAAAGTTTGTTCTTGTAATTTCATCGTTGAACTCAAAGAGTTGATCTTTCGCAGCAGCAGAAATAGCATTCTCAAGATAGATGAACAAGCGACGGACGTTAATGCGGTCAAATGCCGATGCCTTAGCAAGTCCAGTTTTATCTCCAAAGAGAACAATACCTGCACCAGGAGAGAATACAACTGGGTTGATTCTATTTGAATACAGACGATCTCTTTGTGCTTTTGTTGGATTGTACGCAAGTTTTACCGCGTTTAAGATAGAACCTCTTGATGTTCCTGCTGGAGAATACCAAGGGAAGTTATTAATATCAGTACGAGCACAAATACCTGCAATATCTCCATTTAGCGGAACATATCTGAAAGTATTTGAGAAGCGATCATACATGTACTTATAACCACTATCAAATATCGCATAAGAAGATGAAGACACGGAAGCATAGAATTCAATTAATTTATTAGTAATATCTGATGCACTATAAACTGTTGTATCACCTTGTGTTGTGGTGTCGCTCATGATAGAATCTCTACTTGGAGATACAAAAGCAACAGCATCCTTTCTCAGTTCAGCGACAGAAATAACTTTATTTGCAAGTGCCTGAGTATCTACCTTAGCCTTGGAGGCAGATCCCATAAGCAAGAAGTCTGCTTTATAGTTATCTGTAGACTCAAACAAGTCATAACCATCGGAAAGTTCTCCAATACTTGCTGTCAGAGCACCAGATTTAGTTAAGTCAGTTTTTCCTCCATAATTTGTTCCTCCTGTTAGGTCATCAGTTGAAGAACCTGCAGCATTAAAAATAGTACCTTCTGCATCTCTATCCCAACCACCATTCGAGACAAGTGCAAAATTAGAACTATAACCTGTCTCTACAGTGTTTGCGGGAGAACCTAAACCAAAGACATATTCTGAGTTATTTGCAAGAAAACTTCTCCAGTAAGATGGACTTCCTACAGAGAACTCTGCATCTTTTGCCTTCGAAAGACTTAAATGCTTCTCAAGAATAGTTCCTGCATTTCCACTGATAGTTCCAAGAGAGTCAATAACAACAACGTGAACTTCATCAAATCTTGAATTTCTTGCTGCTGCATAGGCAGAAGTTCCAGGTCTTGGTGCAAGAGTATTCCAATTAACACTTGATGTGGTGGTTAAACCAACTGTTTGTTGATCGAACCAATCTTGTCTTGCGGTGTAAGAAGTAGAACCATAAGAAGTTATTTCATTATTTTTAGTAATTGAAACGTCTCCCGATCCAGCAAATGCATAAACTCCGGATGGTTGATAATCTACGTCCGTTACAGTTCCTGCTGAGGATACATGAGAAAGAACTTTTACGCCTACAGAAGATGCGCCAATTTCAGTAATAATACCCTTTAAGTGACCATCAAGAGTGCTAGTTGTACCAGGACCAGGAAGAGTGGAAGATATTGCCTGTGTGACTCCATATCCAACAACCAGTGGATCGCTGACTACTGAGTTGGAACCGAAGTCAAACGTAGTAGTAATATCAACAGAAGATAGTGATGCAGTTGAAATACCAACTACATCTCCCACTGCAATTGAAGTAACTGTAGTGCCTGCAGCAACAACTCCAGCAACATCACATCTTACAATTTGCCCCAATGTTACCGATGCGGTCGAAATGCCGATTGTTGTAGCACTGCCAACTAAAGTACCACTTCTGTTAGAGATAGCAGCAACAAAGTTAACAACTCCAGATGTATTAATTCCTGTCAGAATTTGATCTGCTTTTGAGTCAATAATTGCAACTCTTGCCCCGTTTGCCCAAGTACCGGGGTTTCTGGCAGCAAAAACAACATTACTTAAAGTATTTTCATCATACCCTAAAGAATTGTAGTTGTCTAAACTATCAATCTTAACGCTTGATGCAGTTCCTATAAAAGCATTTTTTAATTGGGAGTCGTTTGCTCTTACAACTCTAAGTGATCCGCCATAAGAGAGATAAGAAGAAGCAACTAACCAGTTCTCATAGTGCTTATCTGTGGCATATGGTTGCCCAAAATTCTTAAGTAAACCATTCTCGTTCTCTACCAGTATTGGTACGTCTACTGGTCCCTTTGCAAAAGGTGCTACAATAGCTCCGATTCTAGCTGAAGAAGGAGTAACTCTTCCAATAGTTAAATCAACTTCCTTTACTACAATCCCAGGAGATGCTAAATTTAATGGCATCTTGATTACCCTCGCAATCCAAATTTGTTCTAATAATATTTATTGATTTGTCTTTTTTCAATGGGGAAACGATGCGTGAACAATACTACCAGTCAGGATATTCCCATTCACATCTACATGGAACTCTTTTTCTTGTTTGTTGTATTCTTTTTATTGTACATTCTTTACATTCGTACGAATATGATGACATTGCAGATGCTCTATCTTTTTTAGTTCTATAAAAACCATCTATTAAATTTTTTGTAAATCCACAAGATCTACACTTTCTTTCATTGAGTAATAAATGTCCTAATTTAATTTGATCATCAAAATCCATTAATGATATTCCCACATGTAACTTTTATCCCCATATTCGTCAGTAAACCATCTATCTCCCTCACTATCAGTAAATCCTCCTGGATCACTTAATCCATCGGAAACAAATCCAAATGGAGCCATATCTTGTTCTATCTGATTTTTTTGCTCCTCATAGATTCTTTTTCTGACATCATTATCAGTCATCTCCTTAAAATAGTCTTGTGCGACTAACCAAGAAAAAATAACTAAGCACATTGCAAGGTCATCATTACAACCTTCTTCCGCCTCAAACGAATTATGTTTTTGAGAGAAAGTTGTTAATTCGCTAATAATTTCATAATCAACAGTCAGCAACTTATCATCTTCTAAAAATGTTTTGAGATTAGAACATCCCAACTTTTTAACTGCGGATGTCATACGAACACCAAGTTGAGATTTCTTACCGCTAAATCCTGTACCAACAATTTGACCAGCACGACCTCTCATTGATGCCATAAGAAGATTGTCATATTCCAAATCATAATGAAGAATATTTGCTACCTGATCACCAATATCATTTACTTCTATTAGTAACCAAGCGTCATTATACGCTTTTCCAACTTCTTGAATAATGTTGGGAAAGAGCATTGGTTTGATTTCATTATTCCGATATTTTGCGACGACTTTGTACGGGAATTGTGTGATATCAAACACGATAAAAGCAGAATAGTCGTTCCCCAAACCCCGAGCAACATCAACAGTAATGAGATAGTTATTTTCTGGTTTTGCATTTTCATAAATGTCAAGTCCTGCATTTCTTTTTATAGGATTTTCATAAACAAGATTTTTGAGTTTAGTTGGATTAATAAGAGTATTGGTTGATCCTAAAAATTCGCATTCAAACTCAACTTTGAACTGTGCTTCTGAGGTATTGGCAATCGTTTGCTCTTTCCAAGCTTGATCTCTGCCAGGAACTTCTGACCAGTGAACATCCGTTGGTACATATTCATTCTTACCCCTTTCCGCATCATGCCACATGCGGTAGAAGTGGTTCATACCGCGAGGAGTAGAAACGATAATTACCTTTGTGCTCTGTCCAGAAGAAATAGTAGGATAAACAGAGGCAAAGAAGTCATCAGCAATGTGATTCGGGATGAAAGCGAACTCGTCAAGAAAGATGACATTATAGGATCCGCCTCGGACAGCAGATGAAGAAGTAGAGTTAGACGAAATTTTGGACCCATTTTCTAATTCCAGACTACCTTTGTTCCATGATATAATACCCTGCTGCATCCACTTCGGCAAGTTCTCATAAGCAAGTTGTAATCTTCCAAGAAGATCACGGGCAGTTGATGCCTTGTTTGCTAGGATGGCGATGTTAACATTATCGTTAAAAACAGCATAGTGTAAAAGATATGATACACAAGTAGTAGACTTACCAGTCTGACGTGGCATCTTACAGATATTAAACCTATTATCATGGAAATTTTGAATTAGTTTTTCCTGAAATGGGTACATATCAAAAGGAACAAGTCCTTCATCAAGAGAAACAATTTTTATATACTTCCTTGCAAAATATACCGGGTCTTGTTTACATTTGAGGAACTCAATAACATTCTCTTCTGTAAATTCAATCGCAGTATTTGCTTTCTTAAGGTTTGGGTTACCTAAATAAACTTCACTCATAACGAAACTCCTTTTTTAGTCTTCTACATAAATGAACGACACACTGGCATTGGTGATATTACTTGAAGATGCAATAACTGCTGATATACAGTCTCCTGGTGGAACATCAATACCAATAGCAGTTAAATCAACATTAATAGTGTCACCATTAGAAACATGAAATGCTGCAATTGCTGGTGTTGATTGTGGTGCTAATGAAAACTGCCCAGCACTATCTTGAGTAGCATACAAAGATGCATTGAAGTTTGTTTGTGTTGTAAGTCTCAAATAATTTGTAAATTTTGCATTAAAATACAAGTAAATGATTGCTGGATCCTGAGTTGTATTCACAGAAGCAGTCAATCTTTGTGGAATCAAATCTCTGGTATTAATTTTTCCTTGATAGATAATTTTATTTTTGAGAGTAAGTAAATGATATAAAGTTCCAGGTGTATTCATACCACTGTTTCTGGTTGCAGTCACAGAATAAGGAAGTCTGGTATTTGTTACCAAACCTTCAATAGCACCAAGGAATGAAGATCCAGTGCAAGTTACAACACCACTTGCAGGAGCTCCCAAGTTTGCTGCAACATATCCAATCTTCATAGATGGATTATCTAAATGAGGAGATTCATTTCTATTTGTGTAATGTTCATGGTGGAAGAACATCATATCCCCATTAGTGGGGTTCTCAATAGCATAACGGATCTCACCAGCACCCAACCAACGGAAGTTGATTTGATACACATTTAGTTTTGATGGATCAATAGTAACACCAGAGTATCCAGTTCCATCCAGTTTGTCTAAGTTAAAATCATCTTGGAATGTCCAGTTTTCTGTCTGTGTTACTCCAGTTTGTTTTTTTGTATTGGTAAATGTTATACCTGCAGTACTGGTTGCATTAAATGTACCAGATTGAGCACCAAGAGATGTTGCTAAGAATGAAATCTTTGCCTGATCATATTCTAGGAGATATAAAGCATTAAAAAGTGCCTGATCTTGCAATCCTTCTGCAAGTAATGCAATGTTTGCGGCAATACTTCCACCACCTAAAGTTACCGCAGTAAAACTAGTGCCGTTGAGAGTAACTGTTACATCCCCATCTGCCAGTGTAGTGAAGGCAAACTCTTGTATATTTGCTTTACCTCCACTGGCACGAAGGACGCCAAACTGTCCATTGGTATGTGCATAACCGATTTGAAGGGCATTTTCTTGATTGAATAAACCTACTCTTTGAGTAAATCCTACTGGGTTAGAAGAAAATGCGGCAGTAAATCTTGCAACTGCACCCTGCCCAGGACGATATCTCAAAAAGTTTGTGGTTCTAATAACACCATAAGAATTAGCATCTGTTCCTGCACTAACTTTAAATTTAAAATCTCCATTTGTTGCAATACCACTATTGCTAAATGTAAATGTCTCAAACTCTCTTGGATCTAATCCATAGACAGCATCACCCTGAATCTTTGGTGTGATGGGAACTGCAATATTCTCACCAAATGCAGATTCGCCACAAGCACTTGGAGTAATGATTTGACCATATTCGTCACACCGCATGTAAACTTCATGTAGTGTTCTTTCTTGGTTTAGAAAGTCCTGTGTGTTCTTATTCCACTGAGCCATTAGTCACTCCAAGTTAATCTTTCTGGTTGATATCTTTGTGCGTTTTTAATTTTTGAAGGAGAATTTCCTGGATAAATTTGATGAACCATTGCTCCAGGATATTCTCCTTGAATCTGCTCTGCCAATTCATTCTTGGAAAGCATTTTACCTTCTACTTCAAGACGATATAACTTACCTTCCCAGACAACATCGGCAAAGAACGACTCTTGTGCCTGTTCTGGTTGAGAACCTCCTACATTGAGAGTTCCATTGAAATCACCATTAATGGTGATGCTTTCTGAGAGAAATTGTTGAAAACTTTTCATTGATCAGCACTTCCAGCGACGACGGGCTTTACAAACAGGTTTATCGGGGGTTTTAGAGCAATCAATGTTATGCATGTCTTGCTGCCCCTTAGAGCGAGCACAGAAAGACTTTCTACGCTTCGCATCCTTACTACCTGGCTTTGGATCACCAGTTACGGCAGTCTTGAGTTTAGAACCTGGATTCTCACGACGATATGCTTTGACTGCAGCAGGACTCATACCATCAGTTTTATCAGACTTATTTACTTTCTGCCAATCTTCTTTGACTTGTTTATGGCAAGATTTACCACAGGTCATACAAGGATCTTTCCCACACTTGCAATTGCAATGAGACTCTGCAATTTGAGATCTCCAATCAGAAAACTGCTCTTTCTTGACCTTTACTTTTTTAGAGTCTCCAGTCCTAAACTTTCCATATGGAGTTGGAAGTTGTTCACCATATTCTCCCGTCTTCTTCTCAACTTTATCCTGCGCATCTACATCGCCATCGACATCATAATCAATTCTTTTAACTGCTTTTTTGACAAGTTTTTTTATATCTCCTGAAGGTATCTCAATTTCTGATGAATTTTCAAAAACACTTGTGATTTTTGGATCTTTGTTAGAAACCCATTCACCTTGAGCATTTTTCCAACGCATTTCTCCACGTCTTAATCTTGGTTTTTTTTGAGTTTCTTCTCTTCTTCTTTTGTTTCTTGTTATTGCTTCACTATCTCTAACTCCACTGACAGTGCGACCTTCACCAATTTCTTCTGGTTTGATAAGATCAATGAACTCATATTCAGTTGCCTTAAAATCATCTCTCCAATTAGAAAATTCCACTGATTCTGTCTTATTTCCCCAGTTAGCAGCACCAACTTTACGGCACTTAACCAGAGCACCTGAGGCATACGCACTTGGCCAGACAGAATAACGAGACTTGACCTTGTTATAGCAGGCATCTTTCTTGCCGCTACCTTTACCTGGTTTATCTTTTACTTCTTGGATGTTCATTTCTTCAGTTTTTACGTTAGTTGGTTTGGCAGCACCAGATTTTTCTGGTTGATTTGGATCTTGACGATTTTTTCTTCTTCTTGCAGATTCCTCTTCTTCGGCACTCAAATTTGCTGCCATTTTAGAACTTCCACACTTTGGCGTTGAAGTTTGACCTGGTTGACGAGCACAAGGTTTACCTGCCCATTTGCCACCAAGTTGAACCCATCCTTTTTTGCCATCTGAAGACTTGGATTTACCAAACCAATCGTGAAGACCTTGATCTCCGGATTTTGTTTCTTCATTAGTCACATAATCTGCTGCAGTATCAATATAATCTGCTGCTTTGGTAATTTTGGATTGAACCCATGCTTGCAAATCCCCCTCACCTTTCTTTCCCATCTTCTTTTGAAGACGCTTTACGGCATTGGTCACGGTCTTTAATTCTGACCGTGCCATGGAGTATTCGTGATCTTTCTTTTCTTCACTCATTTTCTTTTTGCGACCCTGGCAGTGAGCACGTTGACTGAAACCTTTTGGGTTGTTGCAATCAATTGATTTTTTATATTTTTCTGACCAACCCATTAGAAAAATTACTCTTTATTATTTAGGAATCCCTGCTTAAGCATTTTTTGAAGTTCAGAAGTTGATCCAACAAACACTGCATTATTAGTTACATTATTGGTAGTCTTGACAGTATCCTCTTCAACATCTTTAAGTTTCTTTTGAAGATCTATGAGTTTATCAGTAGTATCAGCAACACTCTTAATTAACTGTCCAGCAACCTCATATGCCCTTGGGCTTGCTCCTTCCCCTGCGAGTTCCATAATGCCATTAATTGCCTCTTGACCCTTCTCTATGAGCGAATAGAGGTTGGCTCTAGTGTATTCATAATCTTTTTGCACATCATTACTATTAGTCTTAGCAATCTCTATTTCTTTCGCGGTAGTTTCTATAATACTACTTTGAGTATTCAATGCCTTATCAAGACCATCATAACTGCTATTCATATATCAGAACCTCATATATCTTTTTGTTGAGTTGGACTATATTCCTTAGAATCAAACAACATCTCTATTGTTTCACTAAATCCAAAATCATCTGCTGGTTCCGCATCAATTGGATCAGGAACGGCAGTATATCTCATCTCTCTTTTTGCCGTATTTGTATCCGTTCCAGTATAATAATCAACCTGAACCTTACGAATGAGACCATCCGTACTCTCTGCAATTGGTCCAAATAGATATGTTTTCGCAGTAAAGTTTAAGGTGTAAATAAGTGCTCTTCTTGTAGAAAAATTTCCTTCATAATTATCTTGGAATGATATATTATCAAGTATTATCGGAATATCTTTTTTCTCTCCTATAGAACTAACTAAATCAACCGTTAAATTAAATGATGGTTGAAAAAACGGAAGTATCTGCTCAACTATTTGTAGAGCATCATCATTCAATTTTGTAAAAATACTCAATTCGAATCCAATATTATATGGTACTGGCATGTAAACTTTTTTCAAGTTACTTCCATCAGAAGCTTTAAATGTTTGAGTTACACTCGACTTTCTTGTAGGGTCATATTGAATAGATGTCATTTCAAATGACATTCTAGGAAGAGTAGTAGCAATTGATTTTGTTAATTGTGCCTGCTCTTCTATTTTGGCAAGGAACTTCTGCATTGGACCATAAGACAAAGCAACTTTTGTTTCATCAAGAGTTGATCCATCTTTTTTCTCATGACGAATGTAAATGTTATTAAAAAGAGTACCAAATCCAACTATGGTCTTTCTAATAATTTCGTGATAAAAATAAGTCCCTAACATTAATAATCTCCGAATGGATTAGATTCTGTAAAATCTAAAATAGAATCCGCTTCATCTTCTATTTCTTTATTTGCATCATATGGATCATCATAACTGTCTGTTGAATAAGACTCGACGATATATCTTGCAGAAGAAATTGAACCTGCAACAACCTCTCCAGCAGAAAACTTACCACTATTTATTGCAACTCGTAAATTGGTAATGGCAACTTCTCCAGGTAAAACTGGAACTGTTGTTCTATAATCTCTAACTCTAGCTGTTGTACCAGAAGTTTCTCCAGTTACTACTTCATTATAGATAAATGTACCAATTCCTGTTGTAGATAATCCTGCAACCGTGACTGTTGGATTTTCAGTATAACCAATACCAGGATTTGTAATGACTATTTGAGAAATGGAACCAGAAGAAATTATGGATTCTGCGGTAGCAGTTGCCGTAATTCCAGATCCTGTTGGCTCGGAAATTATTATGTTTGGTTTTGTATAATATCCATCTCCAGCATTTGTAATATTGAAAGAAACAACGCCTTTTCTTATTGGTTCAACCGAACAAGTTGCAGCTGCACCAGTTCCACCTCCCCCTGTTATGGTTATTGTTGGCGGTTCTACATAACCAGATCCAGCATGAGTTAATAAAATTCTATCTATAGATTTGAGACCGGCAACTGAAGTAACAGTAGCAACTGCCGTAGCTCTAGTTCCTGAAGGAGGAGGTGATAATGTAACAGTCGGTGCCGAGGTATATCCATAACCATCATTATTTAAGAATATTTCCCTAATATAACCACTTCCAATACCAGCAGTTGCAGTTGCATTTGTTCCTCCATTTACTAAGACCAAAGTCGTAATATAACCTTCATCCTCCACAGTGTTGTCAATTTCATCTATTGCAGTATCGATAAGTTCATTTTCATATTCATATAATTCACAATTTAATTCATAGACATAATTCTTACCAAGTTGATAAAATGGTTTTTCCGATTCTACTCTTTTAATTTCAAATAATCTTTCACCTAATGGAAAATATATTAAATCTCCTTCTTTTGGTCTTGTAATCAAGTCAGCAAAATCAAATCCAGTAATTCTACCTTCACGGACTCCGGAAGATATACCTTCTAAGAAAGGTGCAATAAATTCTTCATAACGTTCTCTTGAGATTGTAATACTAATCTCATTTTTTAGAGATAATCCAAATTTAGTCATTATATCACTTCCTGGAGCATATCCTTCATAATTGTTCAGATATGCTTCTATCAAAAAAGTATCATCAAATTTTGATGATTGTATTTCTCTGATAATATTGTCAGTTGTAAATATTTTTCTTGGCAAATAGTATACTTCTATGCCATACATTCTTAATTGTTCATTTATAAGATCTTGTATAAGGTATTGCTCACTTTGAGAACCTTGTAAGAAAAATGGATTTAGTGCCATGATTATCCGATAAAGTCATAAGGTGGAAGTTCATAATCCATCGACATTCTCTGTAAAATGGAGGCGATTTCTTTTTCTGCATCATCATATAATTCTCTTCCATTAAGTTCGATTCCTCCAGGAAGTTTTACACCACGGAATTTAATTAAATTTTGTCCCCACTGGCGCTTTATCAATGCAGTAAGATATCTTTTAACAAAACTATCATTATAAACTCTTGTGAAATCATTGGGATTTAAAATTCTATAGCAATCAATAACTAAAAAATTGTCTAAAGATTGAGATCCCCAATCAATGTCCAAATACAATCTATTCTGTCTTTTGTTAAATCTTAATTGCTTATCTGTTGTCAGTAAATAATCTATGTCTTCCAAATACGATTTAGTCATTGCATACTGCAAAAGTTCAACTGAATTAAAATAATATAAATCATTTAAAAATAATTGATATTTGATGCTAAACATTCCTCCAGAAATGCTGCTAGTATCAAATTTAAATACTTTTTCTATACCAATTACAGAATCTGGTATTTGAATAAAATTAGAAGTTTCATAAAAATTGAATGATGTGGATCCATAACCCGGAATACTTGTTGATGTTCCTATGGTTGTTGCTATTCCAACTCCAGTTGTCCCTGATGCTTTTCCCCTATCTAGGTCATCTTGAGATATTTTGTATTTCAAATACATTCTTTCTACACCATCAAAATGCCTCTCATGAAAAAGTTGAAGGGCGTCATCTACTAAATCATCAATTTGATCATCATCAACATTTATTTCTAACACAGGAGCTCCTAATCTCCTTAAACAATAATCGATTAATCCTTGTCTAGTGCTTGGTTGAGCCATCAATACCATCCTCCGTCAATTACTGATGTCCATGTAGGTATTCCTACAGCATCTGTTGTAAGAATAAAATTACTCGTTGTTATTCCTGTTGTAGTTGCTGCTGCTCCTATAAGTTTTCCTGTATCATCAAAATATGCAATGCCATTTGGACCTGTATAATTATCACTATCATAATATAAACCTTCAGTTACTGTTACAAATCCTGTGATACTTACATTATTTTTAAATGTTGAAAGACCTGATATATAAAGTTGTTGTGCAGTTATATCAGTAAGTGTAGTAACTCCTAAAGTACTGATACCACTTACATTAAGTTGTTGTAGTGTTAAATCAGTAGCAGTAGTAACTCCTAAGGTACTGACACCAGAAACATTAAGTTGTTGTGCAGTTATATCAGTAAGTGTAGTAACTCCTAAGGTACTGATGCCAGAAACATATAGATCTGTAGTTGTTACTAGTCCAGAAAAACGTCCAGTTCTCCACCTTTGAGTAGAGATACCAATATCATAGGTGTTATCATCATTTGGAACCAAATTGGATATAAATTCGCCACCAATATCAATATCATCACCAGTGGAGTCTCCAATACCAATGGTTCCTCCCTTAAATGTTACATTTCCAATAAATGTGGAAGCTCCAACAACATTTACATTTCTACCAACATAAAGATCATCATCAACATATAAATCGCCACCAGTAGTTGTTATGCCACCATTTGATGCTAGTGTGGTTGTTCCTTTAGATTCAAAAAGACCACTTCCAGTTATTTTTCCTGTTACATCTAATGTAGTAAGAATATCGACCGCAGCATTAATATCCAGATTAGATGCAAATGTCGATAATCCTGTTATTACTATATTTCCACCAACGTCTAGATTGGAAAGAATATCAACCGATGCATTAATATCCAAATTAGATGCAAACGTTGATAATCCAGTTATCGAAACACCTCCACCTATGTTTAAATTTTTGCCAATACCAACACCACCACTTATAACAAGAGCACCATTTGTTATAAGTGAAGAATCCGTAGTATTAGTAAAAGAAACAAGACTACTTGCGCCAAAAATAGCACTATCAATAACACTAGTGGTTATAAATTTTTCAGTGCCAAGATCCCAAACTAGAATGACACCATCATCTCTTATAGTAGAATCTACATCAGTAAGATTAGTTAATCTTGTTGGTGGCGCTGAAGCATTAGATAAAACACGAATTACATTTTGAGATCCAATTCTATCGTTTATATTAGGCATTTTACCTTGTTACTCCTGCTCTAACGAGTGCGGAACCTTCTATAGCTTTGTATTCTTTTCCATCTGCCGCCACTTTTATATCATAATTATATCTTCCAGGTTTTATCAAAATAGTTTGGGCAGCAGTCAGTGATATTGAAATAATACCAGTATCTGGATTAGTAACAGTCGTGGCAAATGAAACTGCGGTAGAGCTGCCAGGATGCTTTCTCAATTGACCTTCGGTAGTATAATTATTAAGATCCAGAAAAGAATTTGTTCTAGTATCCTCTAATTGGAAAGAAGTATCAAAATCGAAACCTTGCTCAATTACTATATTGGATACATATACTGCCATTATTTAAAAAAGAATATATCTTTAGGTATTTATATTTCCAATAGTTGGTAAAGATTTTAAAACCTCTTGCTGCTTCAAATAAAGTTTGATATAGGACTTTGCAATATTTTTTAAATCTTCAATATTTTCAATTTCATCAATCATTCTAGATTCTTTTTCATATGCAAACATTTTTGCCATAGTTTCCAATTCAATATCATTTGGATTCATTTACCAACTCCTTTAGTAATGTTTTAATTTCTTCAATATCACTTTTCATTTTTTCAATTTCTCTTTTTTGAGTTTCTCTATTATTTGATGAAATAATGTATTGATTGTAGGATTGACTGTCACAATTTATAATGGCTCCGGATTTTTCATCCCGATATAAATTTGGATGCCCTTTTACTGGTATCATGCTAATGCTATGCTCCTGAGGTCCTTAAATCTTGGTGCATGTGCCTGATCTGTTCCGGACATTACAATTTTAATTGTATATCCAACAAAACTGTCAAGGTCATTTATGCTATACTCATATTCTCTAAATTCATCTTCCAAACTAGCAGGAATACGACGATCTTGCAATCCGCTATTTTTTGATGGATCGACAACATCTAAGAATCCATCCGTATCATTATCTAAAGTTAGATTGTCATATCCTGGGAACAATTCAAATGATTGTGAAACTTCACTAGAATCTGGTTTAATTAAACTATAAAGAACTCTAAAATCAGCAGATGAATGACGATAAGCACTTAAATATACTCTAAGAGATGTTGCTGGATTTGCAAGTCTAACAGTATTTGAGACATATACTGCAGAGTGTGGATCATTGGAAATTGAATTCACTCTATTATCACTTGGATAACTTGAAATTGGTTTGTTTAGACGATTACTGATAAATTCTATAGAAGAATTATCCCAGAAAACAATTGGAGATAAATTTGGATTATTTGATTGTAAGTCAACTTTTAATGTGAATGATTTATTTCTCAATAAATTACTTAAATATGTAGTTTCATTTACATCCGAACAGACTATTCTGGTTGAAGATAATCTATTTTCTGATCCAATTTCAACAGATTCATATCCTTGATCAACAAATGAGGTCTCATTTCCTCCAACACTAGTTCCACTTACTGTTCTAATTTGAGCAGTTACTGAAGTTTGCGAATTTGGATTAATTAAGTCGATATGGGGATTAATTGCATTGAATTGTATATTTTCTGTTGCGGTTACATTACTTTCTCCACAAACCAATGATTTATTGAAAGAAAGTAATGGTGATCCAGAGGATTGAGGAGCACTATCTTGATCCGAATTTCTATTAATTGTATTTGAATCGAAGTTAGATCTATCAAATACGACATAATAACTATCAATATCATTGCTATTAGAACTAATAGAATGCTCAGTATTAATTCTTCTCAACGAAACCCCACCAATCTCATACTTATATACTTTAGTGCCCAAATCATAATCTAGTTGAATAGTTGAATCTATACCTCTTGTCAAACCTGAAATTGTATTATCAACAACTGATGTATACTTAATAATTTCATCTTTAATTTTCAAATATCCTGGATTGTTGCCATCAACTACCAAACCTTCAAAAGTTTCAAAATCACTTGCAGAAGCAACGAGTATAGAAGTTTCGCTAGTTGTTAATCGGTTTGCCAATGTTGTTGGTTTAATGTCACTAATGACATTCGAAATAACTACTTTATTTAAATCTGAATACATTCCATGATGATAATGGTCAACTTTGAAATAATTTCCAGAATAAATTCCACCGGTAGGTGTTGATGTATTTACAGTTGTTGCTGTGGCAACTTGTACTACTCCGCTATTATCATAGTATGTTAAAGTTGCAGCCGCTCCAGCAAAAGAGTCTCCCTGAACATTTGATACGAATAAAGTATTTGCTCCTGTTCCAATTCCAGTAATTGTTATTTGAGCATCTCTACCAGTACCGGAAGACATATCAGAAGTTACAATGCCAACAACATCGCCAACATTATATCCGCTCCCATAATTTACTGGAGTTACGCTGTTAATAATTCCTGCATTTGCTTCAACATCTAAGGTAAGACCGCTTCCGTTTCCAGTAATTGCAAAAGTAGAGCACTCATTGTCGCTATCAGTTACATAATTAAATCCACCTGTAGTAATTCCAACAGTAACTACGGAAGCACCTGTTCCAACAATAGTTCCATAAGTATATGGTCTCAATTGTGTTGAAATTTTTCTTCCTTCTGTGAGAATACCAATAAGAGAATCATCTGTTAAAGTAGTAATGCCAAGTTTAACCTCTCTTGGAACAATAGTCAGTGGATTTGAATTGAGAGATTGAATATATCCATTACTTACATCTAAAGATGGATTGTGGAATAATACGCTGCCGCTTGATGAAGTGAAGTTTGCTTTATGAAGTTTAAACTTCATATCTTGATATTGATTTGCAGTCCATATAGATCCATTTTGGGACTTGAAAAGACTTCCGATAGCAAACTGTCTTCCATATTTAATTGCCTGAGAATCGGGAAGATCTCTGGTTTCAATAGTTTTTTCTCCCATTTCAGCAATCCAAACTTCATATTGGTCTGATTGCGGTGCAAGAAGAACTAATGCATATTCTGAATTTGGTTCGAGAGGAATTGGATAATCAAAAGTAAAGGTTGTTGGGATAGAAGCATCTCTAGATGTAAATACTTGATCAGGATTTAAAGTTACCCTATTTCCAATTCTATTGTTTGTTGGTGTCCCAAGTTCAACCTTTCTTATTTCAAGACTGACTGTAGCATTTCCTGAATCTTTATTTCCAAAGAATACATCAACTGCTGTTAAATAGGCTCCATATGCATCATCACTTCTGATTGCAATATTTGGTGCTTGAACATCTTCGATACTCCCACCAACGGTAAATGATTGTGCCAAAGGATCGCTGTAATCAACACGAATGCTTATATTCGTAGTTCTTATTGTAAGTCTTTGCCATGCTTGCCAAATTCCTGTAGAAGTATACAAGGATTCTCCAGAAGAAATTAATTTACTTCCTGGAAGAGGAGTTTCATTTGTGGGACTAGATGTTAATTTATAAACTTTGGATCCGGTTTCAATTCTAACTGATGGTGGTGGACTTGTAAGAGGATTTTTCAAATAGAATGAACCGGATAAGAATCCATTTATATCACTAATTAATCTTAGATTCTTTACATAAGCTACGGTTCCACTAGTTTGTCCAACTAATTGCATACCCTGTACAAGATATCCATTATATAAACCTTGTGCTTGAGCAGATAGACCGGCAATATCAACATTTAAAGTTTTTGATGATGCACTATACGCTTCAGGAATATTTTCATTTGTTGAATATGGATTTGTAGTATATTTTATAGATGGATTGTTAAATGGTCCTTCTTTATGATTCGATTGTGCAACTCTAAAAGTTATTAATCTTTGTCCATCAAAAGAACCAACTACAGTTTCTCCTACAGTAAATGCTCCAGATGCACCATAGTTTTCTAAAGTAGAATCTGTTGCGATTTCGATTAATTTGGGAATGTAATCAACTCCACTATTTCCATCCAAAAATTGATAATACCTTGTTAATGGTTTTAGATTAACAACAGAGAATCCTGTATTTCTGGATCTCATGTAAGTTTCACTTCCAGAAGCAACTACTCGATCAAATCCCCACTGGAATGTACTAACTCCCCATGAACCTCCAAAAAATGTATTAGTTCGACTAATAATTTGATCGGCAAGTCTGATTGGTCTAACCCAACTATCTCTTTCGGGACTTAATTTGATATTTCCTGTATAAAGGATGACATGGAAAGGATTGACATTTTCCACTTTAGTTGCAAAATTTTGACTTATCCAGTCAACGCTTTCATATTTTAAAGTAACTGCTTCTCCTGTTTTTTGTACGTTATTGTCAATTAAGGTGTAATTATTGGCATAATCTAAGTTTTCATCAGAAATATTTTCTTGAGTGACAAGCTTCATTTCAAGACTATTTCTAGTCAATGGAGTTGTTAACTCATTATTTTCAGAATTAATTTCTATATCAGAAACGCCAACATTTATCAAGTCATAATTCTTAAAATCATCTACAAAAAATCCACTCTTGAATCTATCAAGACCCTGAGCATCTCTGATCTGTAAAGTTTTTGTATTTAACTCTAACAATGATAATGAAGTAACTCTCTCAAGAGTTTCTACACGATCTTCGATTTTTCCAATATCACGCATAGTATATCTTTTGTTATCAACTAATGTTATTTCAACATCATTTGTATCATAAAGATATGCTGGTAATCTGATGCTTGCAAGTTCCATTGCATCATCTAGACTTGCTGGTGGTTTTGGATTTACTGAAGGAATTCCCTTAACAATATTGAGTGTTCCAGTCTTATCTAAGAACAATCTATCGATTCTTGGTAAATAAAAGTCATATCCAATTAAAGCACTTTCGTTTGGCGAAACTATAAAGTTCAGAGAGTTAGCAAATCTATTTGGAGTTCCATAGAAAGGAGAACTTGTTGTTCCTGTAAATGGAGATACTCTTGGTCTAAAGTCGAGTGTGTCAGACGCTCTTACAGCAGATCTTCCAATATTAGGAATATCTGATAAAAATCTTTCTTGCGAATAACTATTTACTGTGAATAAATCTCCAGTATCTCCAGAAGGAATCGAATAATAATCAAATATAATTGAAAGTTTTCTTGATGGAGAATCTTGACCTCTCTTTCTTACAAGACGAGAATAATCGTAGAATTGATCATTTTGACCTTTATTTAATGCAAATTTATCGGTAATATTTCTATATTGTCCAGATACAATTGTTTGTATTTCTGTTTTAATATTAGAATCTTCAAATATTACAGATTCATTTGTAGAAAATCTATTATTATTCAAATATACGATACCAAGAGTATCTGTAGAAGTCTTTGTTACCACTCTGGCGACAGTATTGGTTGACCTCCCAATAATATTTTCTCCGATAATTGCATTTGTATCTACATTTGCCAAAGAACTAAATGTTATTTGATCCAATACTGGCAAATTATTATCTAAAGATTCAAGAACTGCTAAAACTTTTCCTACATCTGGATAATTTAAACTTATTTCATCATCTTGAACTCTTAAACCATATGCCTGATTATTGTAAGTCAGACCATCATTAATTGAACTATTAGCACTAGAACCAGATTGTGGATTTTTAGAAAGAACTACATTAACTATTTTGCTTCTATTATACTGCTTTGCCTTACTCTGAATACCGTTCTTTACAAAAGTTGCTTTTATATTAGAAATTTCTTTATTGTCAAGACCAGTAAAAGTTACTTCATTATTACTTAAACTAAATTTGTCTGGAGTTAAATCATCAATTGTTCCATCACTATATGAAATAGAATATCTTTCTTCATCAAATTGCTCAAACTGAGCGGTTATTGAGTTTACACCTAATGTGAAGTTGCCTCTATTTACGGTTAGAGTTCCTGATGAAGGAGTAAAAGTTGTATTAGAGTCTGCCGTAAATGAAATTACAGAAGAACTTAAATTTACTGAAGATACATTTGAATCTTCAATTTGGGCATACAGATATCCATCTTCCTCGTTTCTAATTTTTGGAACACCTAAAGAATAAGAACCAGAGAAATTACTTCCTGGATAAGTTCCACTGCAAACACCACTGACATTAGCAATCTCGCTTAATTCCATTGAAAGTAGTGATGGATCAATGGAAGATACCTTATTATATGTTTCAGTACTATCATCTATTTGATATCTGATAATATCCCCAGTTTTAATTCCACTGAATGAAGCAGGGGATCCAATAGTTGCAGTTCCTCCTGTAGTAATTTTAATGATACCTGGTCTCGATATTCTATCGAGTTGAGTATCTGCTAAGAATGCGGTTTGAAACCCAGAGATTGAAGTTGATTGATGAACAGATTTAATATCCGAAGTTTGATAAGATCTGACAGTCTTAATAGTTCTAGAAACCAATTCTGAACCATTAATTAAAATCTTCTCACCAGCAGAAAAAGTTCCTGAGGTTTGTTTAATTTGTATAATCTCAGTGTCAGACCCAGCGGAAACTGCATATCCACTCGCTCCACTACTCTTACCTTTTATGTAAGATGACTGGGGAACATCTGTTGAACTAACGCTTTGATTTAAAGTTAACTCTGTATATGTTTGTACATCATATAGATACAAATCCCAATTAGTGGATGGATTCTGATATGCAGCATCTGTTAAATTGAATGTATATACCTGAGCATCTCCAATAGTAACTCCTGCTGCGGTCTCAGTACTATTCTTTCTTTCTGATTGGAGATATACGACATTATTTTGTTTTGGAGATCCTGTTACATTGTTTACTCTTAACAGGTTACCCATTTCAAATGGAACATTTGAAATAGAGACCGTTTCCGTGGTTCTTGGCTTCTCAACATCAATGATTTCTATACCAGTTTTTTCTATATCATATCCTCTAACATAAGCTTTGCCTGGAGATAATTTAATACTCAATAAATTATCCGATGGGATATTGCCTTTATCTGTTTTTTCAGTATCAAAGAAGACACCATCATTACCTAATCTATCATTTAAAGAATTTTTTATTTTTATTTCAAATGGGGTTGTTGTATAATCTCCAGATTCATCATATGTTCTTTGTGCCAAATAATCTTTAATTATGTTATAGTTAGATTTAATATCTAACTTTTTGATTGCACCATCTTTAACTCGTAAAATCTCAATGAAATCAGTATCATTAGTATCTGACAACAATTTCTTTGTAAGAACTAAAGATATCTTAAATCTATCTGCTCCAGGAGCAGCAAAATTTGTAAATCCCTTTGCATTATCATAAAGAGATGAGTCGTCCTTAGCAGTTATAATTTCTTCATTGACTTGTAAACCGACCCTATATGAAGGACTATTTGTATAATAATCTAAAATTATAGTCTGCTTTGGAACTCTAACGAATGCCCCTCTAACAAAATAAACTCCCTCATTAATTGACGCTGAAGAACCAATTTTTGTTGCATCAGAAGAAATAGTTGTCGCAAAAGTTGTATCAGCGTTAATTGTTGTAGTTGAATATGTAATATTTTCAGACGCCGAAAGAGGTTCATTATCCTGAAAAGGATTGAACTCATAATTTGAATCAGAATTAAGATATTTAACGTATAAGGTTGGATATTCTACTTCAGAATTTGGAAGTTGTGCAAGTTGCACTGATGCACTAACTCCAGAATTTTGTCCAACAATTGTTTTCCCAACAAGTTGAGACAAATAAGTAGATATGCTAACTCCGAATTGAGTTAAGTTTAACTTAACTGCATATAAATTATTGTCAAAGGTTGTACTACCTGGAATAACTAGCGAACCTTCTTTAAAGACGTGACTTCCAAATTTCTCTACTTGGTCTTGCAATATAGATTGTAAAGTATTTAATTCACGAGCTTGTATTGGCTTTCCTGGATTGAATAATACTTTATAGTAATTTTTATCTTTAGCACCTACACCGGATTCTAAAAAGTCATCATAATATGGACTTACATTTAAATTAGTTTTTTGAGCCATTTTTTAAAATTCCAGGATAATTTTAACGTCTTCTTTTTGTCTACTGTTTCTTTCAACAGTTTTTCTATTGTCAATATAAATTACATCTCCAGACTTACTATTTATCTCGGGATTAGCAAGACCTCCATTAAACACTACTCCCAAATTAATAACTTTATTTGAGATAGTTGTAGTTATTCCTCCAAATCCGGTGTCAATAGTTCCACTGAATCCTCCCCCAGTTTTTGTGATGTTGCCAGAATCACCTTTAAACTTTAAAATAGTCCCATTAGTATCATAATAAGTTCCAATATTAGTAAAATCTATATGACCATAGGTAGATTGATTATAAAATAGTGATCTATCTTGATAATATTTAATTACTGCAGTATTTCCTTGTTCATCCAAAATATCATACGAAGCAACATATGCTAAGGCAGTTTTCCCATCAGAAGTTTGTTGTATTTTGTCTCCGGGAGACAGCGAACCACTAGAAACATTAACCTTCATAGCATAGAGTGCAGAAAACTCATTGGTAGAGTAAACTGTAGTATTAATGCCCGTTGAATCGAAAACTGTTGGATTCTTAACAATTCCAATTTGAGCAAATTTAGTATCTATTGGAAAATCTTTTGTCGAGTCATCAAATCTTGCATAAATTAAAACTTTATCTGCTCCAAGTTCCTCATAGATATCAAAACCATGCCCTTTTGACGGAGGGATAATTGGGATTAATTCTGCATTAATTTCTGGCAGATTATTTGGATCTGTTCCCAAATTTATCATTCCATAAGTATATCCCCTTCCACCAGAAATTACTGTAACATTAGTAATTTTATTATTATCAACACTTAAAGAAACTTCTCCACCAGTTCCATCGCCAACTATTTTTGCTGTATCGCCATCACTTATGGAATATCCCTTTCCTTGATTTTGGATGTAAACTTTTTTAATTTGATTTTCATTTACATCAGAATTGCCATTTGTTCTAATTGCTGAGATTTGAGGATCTGTTGATGTATCCCAATTATTTGGAACTGTAATATATTCTGTAGTATCAAACTTTACAATATCACTTGGAGAAATAGAATACAAATATTTCCAAGTATATCCATCACTCAATTTGGTTGGTTCCAAATCAGTAAAAGATGGCTCTACTGTAGATGCAGTACCATTTGTGCTTATTCCAGATGATCCATTATCAATACAAATATAAACCCTATAATCGGAATTAACCACATAATAATCAGCATCATATAGTCTCAAAGAGTTAGAGATTGGAGATGGATTAAGAATACTATAATCTGACCTATACATCTCATAAGTTAGTCCCGAAGTCCAATTAATTCTCCGTATTACTCTTCTAATATTGGCAGTCGTAATTTTTTTTCCAAAAAGCATCGTAGATTCATAATGATTTAATCTATCAATATTATCAACTGGATTTGGAGTTGTTGTATCCCAGTTACTATCTCTACCATACCCACTAGATGTTGGATTTGTTAATCCAACAAAAACATAATATGAATTTGAAGAATCATTGACAGAATCTACAAAACTTGTGGTATTTAATATTCTAAATTGATCCGTTACAAGAGCAGGCATGTGAATATTGTTTTTTCTATATTTATATTATGAAATAGGACCTATGTTTCTTAATCCTTCTCCTCTTCTTTGAATTGTTGGGAATGTTGTCAATCCTGAAGAAACTTCATATGCAGAAACTCCTATTGATATTGGAGATGCTCCTCTAGTTAAGTTGGATAATCTTCCCCAAGAGAATTTTCCAACATAGTTTCCAGTAGTGGTTGCTATTCCAACAACATTTGTTTGAGAATGTATATTGCAAGTAACAATACCCGCTCCTGCATCCAATCCACTAATTCGATAGATGTTATCTACACATGTTGTTCCAATGCCAACTATATCATCATCAGTATCGATAATAGAGGTTACTCCATTTCCAACAATAGTATCTGAAACATAAATGTAATATCCAGTTTGCAAATCGCCAGTAGTTATATTAAAATATAATGCCAAATCTGTTCCAATTCCAACTGTTGTTCCAATACCAGTAATATTTCCATCTGCTCCCTGAACAGTTTGAATATTTGTTATCTCTTCAGAAACTATTTCTGGGAGAGCAATGATAACTTGTGGTGGTTTTGTTTGAGTATATCCAAAACCAGGATTTGTAATAGTTACTGGAGTAGTTAGGGAACCATTTGAGACAGTAATAGTAGCAGTAGCAGTTGTTCCAATACCAACACCAACTCTTTGTGGGGCAGATATCTTAGCAACAACTGAAGAACCAGTATAACCGCTTCCGCCACTTTCTATTGAAAGTGATTGAATAGTTCCCGCAGCAGAAACGACTGCTGTTACCGCAGCTGATACTGGATCAGATACTCCGGAAACGATTAACCCATCAAATGATGTTGGAGTATCATATTCAAAGAACTGGGAATTGTCTACAAATATGGTGGAATCTGTTGTTGTTACATCCTTAATAATCTTAGCAGTAGGATACACCTGAGGTTCGATCGAATTTCTTGTTTTGTAAACCGGGTATCCATCAATAATTTTATCTACTTTTTGTTTAGTCCAATATAGTGGTTTGTCATTTACTTCATCAATTCCAACTCCCCTATAAAGATTTGTCTGAATTTTATCAGAATATGCAATGTCTGAAACTGTTCTAATTTCTTGAGTCTTAGTGTCCTCAATATTAATGTTATCAAATACTTGAACACTATCCCCAATCTTTATAGTTTCTTCTTCATCTACGATGAAACTGTCTGAGTAACTTCCTCTATAGAAATAAATTGCAACATCATCTTCTGGTTTTGGAGCATCTGTAAATACAAATGATGTTCCTCCTTCAAACTGATATGATTCTTTTGGTTGTTGAAGAATTCCATTAATAAAAATTATTAACAAGGAATCCATATCAATGAATTGGGAATCATCATTTGATGTATTTTTTTCGAAACTCAGTAATTGATTATTATAGAACAATGAGAATCTCTTTTGAATCCCATCCTGATACTGTTTTATAGAATCGATGTAATCTAATGTTCCAAATTCCCATGAAGAGAATTGATCTGTAAAGGTATCTAAGACAGTTAATTGGAATTGCTCCAGTGGTTCTGACAACCCATAATCAGTCACAAGACCTACAGCAGTGATAACATCTCCAGGTTTAAATCCATAACCACTTCTAACAACGCTAAATTCGCTTACCTGGAACAATGTTGAACCAATGCCTGTAGTTTGACTTGCTCCAATTTCAATATTCAACAACAATCCGGTTCCAGTTTCTGTTGTTGTTCCAATACCAAGTCTAGAAACTCCAATAACTGATAAATTTTCATAAGATGGAGAAGGTAATTCAACTATTGTCGTAGATTCATCATATCCGCTTCCACCATTAGAAACATTAAATGATAGTGTTCCACCTGCTCCAACAATAACACTAATATCTGCTCCTGAACCACCACTAGAATCTGTAATTGCAATAGAAACGGGTTCTCTATATCCAGATCCCCAATTTCCAGTTGTACCGATACCAATAGAAGTAATTGATCCTCCGGCAATTATAGCCGTTACAGAAGCTCCTACAAGAGGTGCATAACCCAAACCAGGAGTAGAACCAAGAGAGACAATCATGCCACCTCTAGGAAGTTGATTCTGGTTGACATCAGACTCAGAAATTATTTTAGAGCCATCTGTTGAAGTTATTCCTGAGAATACAATAGAACTAATACCGGCAACGGTATCTTCTTCTATTAAGAAATTATTTGATGGATTATTTTCTGTTGTTGGAGATTGGAAAATACCATTAATTAATACAATTCCACTTCCTCCCGTAGAACCCAATCCAGTTGTATTAATTCCACCAACTGTCAGTTGATATGTTTGTCCAATTCCAGTAAAGTTTTCTGAAATATTGTCATAAATTTTATTTGTAGTATAATCTTGTTTTAAGAAGACTCTGCCTCCAAAAGAAGATCTTGCATCTGGAAGATTATTATCATCTTCTTCAGATCTATTTTCCAAAACTCCAGTAGGAGGTGCTGTAAAGTGAATTTTGTTTCCTGCAATATTAAACGCACCTCTATACAGAGAAACCGTTGTTGCGTCAGAATATGTTGAGGCAGAAGTACCAACAAACTCTCTCTCAACTTGAACAAGTGGGAAAGTTCCTCCAAATGATATTGGTCCTGAGATTGAGGTTCCAAAACCAACATTAGATACTTTCATGTACTCATCACCAATTTTTAAAACGTCATTAGGAACAATTGATGAAATTCCACTCAGAGGAATAATATTGGTAGTAAATCCAATATTATTACCATTATTATCTACATTGTATTGTAACAATGAATATGATAATGGAGGTTGAACAACATTGTCAATAGAAATAATTACTTTTTCATTTTTCTTTACCATTTCAAACTCATGAGCATTGCCCTCACCAGGAGAAACAAAAGTAACCGCTGTTCCTGCTCTTTCTGTTGAGATGCTAAATGTATTATTGTTGGATTTAATAGCAAATACTCTTGATGGCAATGACCCTATTCCAGTTGCAGATTCATACTGCATAGGTGTTGAACCTACACCAACAAAAGTTGATTTTGGTCTATAAATCAATTCTTCATTTGTTTGGAAGAAATGATTCGGTATATTAAACTCTCCTGTAGACAAATTCAATTGAGAAGCATTGTTTGGATCAAAGGATTTTGTAAAGATTGGAGTATTTTGATAATTTAAATCAAAAATAGTTCTATCCAAACCCGAAAGGTATTGATTTACATTGACAGACTCTGCATTATTATTGTATTGTAATGTGTTTGGAACATTTATCTGATCTATTTCTGAATAAAATAGTTCGTTATATGTTAAAATTTCAAGATTTCCAGAAAATTCTGGATCTGGATAAAACTTTAGAGATACTACTGATCCAGTTATATCTCCACCGAATGTCCCTATTCCGCTTGTGCTTCCTATTGATAAAAATGGGTGTTGGATAGTAACAACATTGGTTCTATCCGAAATTAACATCACTTGGTGTAATGCACTTGTAGTTCCAACACCAACCTTTACGGTTGATTTGAGGGAGGTAAATGTATTTACATCAAATGATTTAATTGTAGAGGCAGCGGAAATATTTGAATATAATGCATCATAGATAACTGTTTTTTCAGACTCATCTGGTTGACCAGTAGATTTGAATCTATATGTACCAATTCCAGATGCCGTAGTTCCGAATCCAACATTTCTAGATCTAACTATGATTGAGTTGTCAGTTGTATTTGTATATTCAATACTTAAAATTCCACCACTTATTGAAGCTCCAAAAGAACCAATAAAGTTGGAACTTAATTCATCTTCATTAGTATCAAAATAAAGTTCGGAAATATTAGTATTTGTACCATCATGATCAACAAACAATTCAACATAATTCATATTATTGTTTGTGTTATCAATAATATGAATTTGTGAATGTATTGATTCAATTTTAGAAGTTGAAATTCCAATTAATGTGGAGGTATTTCCAGATCCAACAATCTTTGCCGAAGATGTTAAATCAATAAATCCAAATGACTCTGTTCCGATACCAGAAGAAAAACTTGTAAAATATGAATTCAAATATTTAATATTATAATCAGTGCTGTAAGGATTATTTGGACTAAATTTTAAAACTTTTATGTCATTCTTATCTTCAATAGAAATATCACCTATTTTAGTGTGATCCGATGTTGTTAATCCAACATTAGATATAGAACCTTTTTCAAAGGTAAATGTATTTCCATCATCATCATTTAGGACAATAATTTCATCAAATTGAACTTCAGAGTAATCATCACTAGTAATTTGAATTAAATATCTATTATACTTTCTTGATGTTTGTAAGTCATCAACCGCTGAAGATAATTCCTGTGACTGTTCACTATTTGCAAATAAGTTACTTATATCATCAATTTGTAAAACTCTATTTGTTTTGCAATATATGTAATCGGATAGTCTCTTATTTTTAAATTTTAAATATCTAGATCCACCAGTAATGGTGTCTACATCATAAACAAAATCAAAATTATTGATAGTATCTACTCTATTTTGATTTATCAAATCAACTAATGTTATTGAAGCACTTACGGAGGTTGTTATTCCACTCTCAACGTTTTTAATTATCTCAGTATCCGCAAAATTCTTAAGACCACTAGTATGGAGAAGTTTATTTACTGGACTTACAATATCTTCCCATTTTTGTCTACTCTTTACAGTATAGGATAGATTTTGATAGTAATCATTATTTGGAATGACTTGAGTATCTTGATTTAATTTTCCAATATCATCAGACCATCCAATATCTTGTCTGGTAAAATAATCAACTTCAAATCTACCAACAGACTCTTTAATGGTATTAATTGTTGCTGTAGTATAAGATTCTCTTCCTCTTATAATATCATCTTTCTTAATTTTGTAATCTCCACTGACTTTGATGGAGTTTTTATTAGATTCGGAAACTCTCAAATCCACTTCAACAAACCCAACATTAGTTTTAACTTCTAAAGATTCGCCAATAATAAATTGAGCATAGTCTAAGGAAACATTGAACTTGGGATAATTATTAAAGTTTACTATCGAAGCATATACATTTTGTACGGTTTGCCCTATACCTGGATTTGTTGTTAAACCTGAAATATCAAACTCAAGTTCTGCATTTACTCCAACTCCGCTATTAGTATAGGAAGAAACTGTAAAGAAATTATATCCATAATCTGAGGAATTAAATCCATCACCATCAGAACTGCTCTTTTCAAGACCTTCTACAAATATTTTGTCTCCGGTAGAGAATGGTTCTTCACCAAAACCAGTAGCTGGAGTCGTAAGAATACAAGTTACAATACCAGAAGATGATGCATAGAAAGTATTAATTCCAATACCATTTGTATTATTGATTGCTCTAACAATAGTATTTGAAGTTAATCCCTTTGATGAAACAACATTCGAAACTGATATTATTGAGTTTCCTGAAAGATTTGCACGCAATAACCCAGAATCATTAACTTTACCAGTATCTCCATCAATAACAATTAAATCTGGAGTTGATAAGTAATTTTTACCTCCATTAGTTACATTAATAGAACTGATAGTATATGAATTATCTAATGTTATTAACTTATCAATAGACGCTTCTGGTCTTAAAGTTTTATCAGAAGAATATTCAAATCCCTGATTAATAATTTTTACTTGATTTACCTTTCCTATAGTATCTGATTTGACAACAACATATGCTTCTGTTCCTGACTGAGATTCAATATTAACAAAATCGGGAATCTTTTTATAATTCAATCCTGGTGATATAGTTCTGATGTCAGAAACACTTCCTGAAGCAGATGATGAATTTGTAGTGTACTTTAATACATCACACTCTGTTTTTGCATATGAAACTTTTTCTGGTTCCTTATCTAATACAATATTAAAGGTTGTTGTTCCAGATCCGGAAATATTATATGTTCCAGAATAAACACTATCAACAAATAGTATTTCATTATAATTTTTTATTTCTTTATCAGCAGTGCTAATATATCCAGATTTCTCTAAGTTATAATAAAGTTTAGTAGGAATATTCTCATCATGATAAACTGTTAAAGCAGACCCTACACTTCCTGGAGTTCCTGATGCAATTACATTGAAAGTATCTGTTGAACCGGTAGAAATAAATTCATCTTTAAATTCATTATCATAAAAAACCTTTAAGTTATATCCAGACAAACTAGAGTCTGAAGTATCAAAAACTAAATTATTTCCTTTTATTACTTCTATTTGGGGAGATATTAAACGGAAATTACTTGTAGAATCACCACTACTAGTTAATGAACTAACTATTGGGGGATTTTTGGTAGAATCTAAGTAGGTTTCGCATAGTTTAAATGTGTTATCATCAATTTTGTAAATATAGTAAGATCCAATATTAGTATCAACAATACTTCCGCCGGTTGTATAAGAATAATATACTTTATCACCAGTTTTATATCCATGCGAAGATATTGTTATTTCATCATTACTAGTATCAACACTAACACCTGGATTAAAATAAGTTCTTATGCTGGGTAAGTTATGTGTAACATCTAAAGTTATTGCAACAGATGTGCTAGTCCCAATACCAACATTAAGATTTGGTTGAACACTTAGATTAATAGAGTCCCCATTTGTAAGACCATGAGAGGTTGAAACAGAAACTTGAGATCTAATTCTTTTTATATCTGCAGTTATTTGAGTAAAATTAGATTCTAAAGAATATTTGTAGTTATTATCTCCATTATTAATAAAGAATAACCCATTAGTAGTTGTAGTTAAACCAACTTCAGTAACGATTCCAATATGATCAGGAGATTTTTTTATAATATAAACATTTTGAGAATCTCCATCTGGCAAATCAAATGGAGAACTTGCAGAAGTATTTGCTACAGAAATAGAAGATGATCCTGTAGGCTTTGTTAAAGTTACTTGTTGATTTGTTTTAAATGGATGTCCGGGTAGGAAAATAGATTGAGTAGGTATGGAAATAATATTATTAGTTTGGTTGCCAACATTGTAAGTTACAGCAACTCCAATTCCTGCTGTTGTTCCAACACCAACAGATTGATTAGGGTTGAGATATACTAAGTCGTTTTCTTTTGAATCAAAATATTGTAATGACTTACTAATTGTAAATGAATCTGGAATAAAATTAACTGTTGTAGATGCACTATGAGCAGATCCGACAGACCCTCTATCAACTCTTAAAACACCTTGATTTCTAAAAATATTCAATAACGTAAAAGTATCTGATCCAATTTCAATACTACTTCCAATAGAAACATTATTTGGTATTCTTGAAACGTAAATATCAGTTACTACTCCTGCAGCAGGAATTTCTTTATTGAGAACAGTCGTATAAGATGTTACTCCTATTTGATGTGTTCCTAACAACTCTGTCAAAGTAGTTGAAAATCCAGAAATAGTTACATAGTCTAAATTATCTAAAGAATGTCTTGGAGATACTTTTACCTTTACACTATCTTTATCGTTCCAAACAAAAATTGAATCATTGTATGGTAAAGTCGTTGTTTCAATTGATTCAATTTGTTTTCCACCAATTCTACCTACTTGTGCTATTAAACCGCTACCCCCTGTTTCAGATTCGTTAAATTGAAGAGTATCGCCAACTTTATAATTGTCTCCTGAGTTTATAATATTAAAATTTTCAATAGATCCCTTAGAAACAGATTCTACATTAATATTCTGCTTAACAATTTCGTTTGATTCAATAATAAAATCGTTCTCAGCATTATCGGCAGAAAGTTTATACGGAAATGTATTACGAATTAAATTCGAATTATTAAAATCAAATGATTGACTTAAATCTTTATTTTCACTAACAAAAGATGATCTATATCTATCTCCTATGAAGTATGGAAATACTCCTACATTATCTCCTTCGGCATTTTCCACTGCCGTGGCAAAGTAAGCATATGTTCCATTGGGAAATTCGGGTGTTACACAATATCTACCATTATATTCATCCAAATCACCAATATTTGTAAACTTGTAATCTTCTATAAAAAATCCAACCTCACCAGTAGAAGATTCGGAAGGTCTATTTGGTATATTGCTTAAACTCTTAGAATATCCTGAAACCAAACGTTTAGTATCTGATTTAATATCTTTTGGATTGGAATATCCAAACGCACCATAAATTGGATTACCGTCATAAGCCCAACCAATAATTGGAGAATGAACTGGAGAAGCGTCTGTTCCCACATCTCCGAGTTCATTTTTTATGACATCTCCATATCCGCAAATAGAATACTGAAGTTTATTGTAAGAAGAAGATATAATCTCATTTGCTTCAGCATCTGTACTTGTAACGTCATTATAAAAAATATTATTATTTACATTTAATGAACGAATATTAGCATCAAGTAATGCTCCACTACCTGCAGATTTTGCCTGAATTATTGTATTTGATGTTGAATAACCTATACCACTATTAACAACAATAATACTATCAATTTTATTATTGACCAATACTGGTTTTAACTCAGCTCCGGTTCCATTTCCACTGACAATAATGTCTGGTACTGAATAATATTCTCTACCTTTACTTTGAATAGATACTCTTTCTATACCGCCATTTGAAATAATGGGAATAAATTGAGAATCTTTTCCATTTTTTATTTCAATTGTTGGTTTTTTATTATAATTTAAAATAGTAGATCCATAATCAGATCCTTGATCATATACTAATGCAGAAACAATTTTTCCTCTTACGATAGGTGTAGCACTGATTGAACCTCTAAATTGCGTGCTACCTAATCCAACCGCTCCATAATTTACTTGAAGACTAATATCTGGATAATTAAAAATTTGATATCCGCTTGCTCCAGATTCTAATCGGACATATTTTTGTCTATCATAATTTGTTTTTATGGTTCCACCTATTCCAGCATCAGATACTTTAAAAGTATCATCGTCAATTTTAGTTACATAATATTGATTTGCCGAAGAAAGACCAGTAACAGCAGATGTTTCATATGTATATGATACTAACTCTCCACTATTAAATCCATGATTTTTAAAAGTTATTGAATTTTTTCTATTTTTTGGACTAATATTTGATGGATCGACATAAATTTTTCTATTTTCATATCCCTCTCCACCATTAATAACTCTAATTTCTGATAATGTATTTTTTACTTGAGTTCCAAACTTTTGTATACCCAAAGTACCAGTAGAAGTAAATCCTACAGTATTAATACCAGACTTATAATCACCTAATGATTTGTAAAGTTGAATAGTATTATCACTTATAAACTTAGTGTAATAAGTTACATTATTGCTAAGGGTTTCTCCAGTACTATCATTCGAACCATTAAAAGTTCCTATACCTAAAGCAGAAACTCCAGTTCTAGCAAGATAAGTAATTGGCTCTCCATCAACTAAACCATGAGGTTTTGTAAATGTTATAGTTTCGTTTGTAACATCAACACCTCCGCCATTAGATAATTGTGCTGCATTAAACTCTATTTCCCTACGTTTTTTTCTAATAACAGGTTCAAAAGATGCACCTTTACCATTACCACCTGTTAAAACAACCGAGACTATGACATCAATATCAAAATCTTGTGGTTCTACTAATATTTTTTCTACAGACCCTCTTATTGCAGGTTGGACAAGAGCAGTACCAGAATCGACGGAAAGAAGTGGAGGATTAATAACATCGTATCCAGATCCACCAGATAAAACATTAACAGACTCTAAAGGACCATAATAAATTTTGTTATCGGTCTTATAGCTTGTAATTTCGACTCCATTGACTAACATTCCAATAGAACCTGGAGTTATTAAATCAGATTTTCCATCGCCCATATTGACCGATAATGGAAACTTCCTTAATATTTTTTGAGCTGATATAACTTTTTCTTTTTGAGATTTGAGAACAAAATTATGAGTTCCTGGGGGCAATATACCAAAATATTTGTATCCAGAAGTTCCTAATGTGGATCTAGACTCGTGCAATCTTATTGAAAGATTGTCGGATAAAACCTCAACAAAATACGATCTTTCTGACAATCCAGAAATTACGTTTCCAGTTGCAGAGTAATAGACTTCCGATCCAGTTTTGAATGAAACTTTTGACGAAAAAGTAATCGTTGAATAAAGATCAGTATTTGTATTTTTTCCACCAACTCCTGATGCATTATAACTAAAAATATTTTTAGTTATTTCATATGATGGTAATGAATTTGATGCAACATACATAAACTCATCATTTTCATTATAAACATTTTGAATATCAGATACTATAGAATTAAATTCTAAATTAACATTTCTCGATGAAGAGGACTTTAATTTTCTTCTAATATCATACTTAAAACCATTTTTAAGTACAAATGACTTTGATAAAGAAATTGTTCTTCCTGCAATCGATGTGATTTCTAAATCAGTTTCTTCTTTATTTTGAGAATTTCTTGAAAGTATATCTACTACATCACCTACCTTTAAACTTGATTTGTCAATATCACTACTTAAAGTTACTTGAGATGTTTCTCCAGATGAAAAACTATTGATTTCATACCTGGAACTTGTATTATAAATCCAACTATTTGCAAATATCTCTTTATAAGTTTTATTATCTATTGGATTTTCAATTATTTCTCCAAGATTTTTTACCTTTAATTTTTCATTAACTGATACTGATGACTCTTCTTTTCCTGAATTATACTCAGATATAACGCCAGTTAATCTTAACTCTACTTTTTTTGTAATGTCTCCATTTTCATACCCATAATATGTTTCATTAGAACGAACTATAGATGCAGTAGGAACATATTCTGTAATGTTTGAACATCCAAAAAATTGATTTATAGACTTACTTGTATAAGTTATTTGATTATTTCCTGCATAAAGTGTTCCGGACTCTGGAAAACCAATGGTGCTATCTACCGTAATGACAGTATCTGTAGTCAGGATATCGTTTATATTTCTGCTACTACCTGTAATATTAAATGTGCCAGTAGTTGTTGGAAATGCATCATCAAAACCGACAAAAAGAAAAAGTTTATAGTAAGTTTTTCCTTTTCTATTAATTATTTCAACTTCAGACACTGGTGCTGTACTGCCAGAATCTGTTGTTTTAATAATAGTTTGCCCAGCAAGATTTAAGGGATTTCCTGATATTGCTTCCGCAACTACTACATCTCTTCTGATGTATGTAGATGAAGATGGTTTATTTAAAAACTTTTCTAGATCAACTACCTTTGGAGTTTCTCCATAAAGAACATTAAACAATATTCTAAAGGACTCTTCTGTTCCTTTAGACTCATAAAAAGTTCTAGCTTCTTTAATAAAGTTGCCAACGTTTAAATTTTCAGTGAAATTTAAATTTTCTAGTCCCGGTGTTAAAGAATATTTAATTTTTTTATAAAATTCCTTCAAAAATAAGGAACTTAAATTCTGAACAGGAGAATTTGCATCATGAGACGACGCAGATGATGTTGAAAATATGAGGTCTTCTTGATTTAATTCTTGATGATAATTGGTAATTCCACTAAAACCACGAACACAACCAGTAAAAGTTGTTGTAGTTGATCCAGTGTAAGTAATGATCTCGTCATCAATTTTTATGAGACCATATTTTGATGGAAATCCTTTTGTGCTACTAACACTAATCGTACTATCATCTACAAGAACTGCTTGTGTTGTTGTAGAACTATCTACTATAACCTCTGGTTTGAACTTATCAAGTTTTAAATATTGATCAAGATTGTCAATAATATCGACAACGCCACCTTGATATTCTTGAGAGATATAGTACTGCTTTAAAAATTCGGCAGTTTTTGGACTTTCATCTATAATAAATTCTGGGAGTTGATTGTCAACTATTTGCTGAATCTTTATTCTAGATTCAAAACCAGCTTCGATCATGTTATATCCTCTTTAATTCCCCGTTTGAATAGCTTGATCTATAATAATCAGTTCTTGAAAATACTGTTCCTGATATATCATCACCAGATGCAATAACATCTTTTACCATATTTATATTGCTTTTGCCAATGCTGAAGGACAAATACAAATCGTTTAAACCAATGATATCATTTGATTCTGGGAATGCTTGTATCTCCACAATATCACCAGTTAAAGATGTAGATGTAATGGTTACGGCTCCTATTAGTATTTCTCCCGTAACATAGTTCACAGTACCCGCTGACTGGACCACAACTGGTATTGAGGAAGATATAGTACCATCTGCATTAGAGATTGTTTCTACGTCCTTTACGATAGAAATTGTGCCTGTTCGGAGGTCTTCATTTGGAGTATCAGTAAAGTATACTGTACTGGTTTCTCCTAAAACTTTAAATCCGGTAGATTTAATATTTTTTCCGGCAGGATTTGCATGAAATTTATTTCCAAAACAAATTTCATATTGCGTTGGAGAATTGACTTTAACCTTCAAATCCCTTCGAATTCTTACTTTCGTAATATTTGATGTTATAGCAGCATCTGTTGCATCTATGGTTCTAAGGACTTTACTATATCTAAATCTTCCACCAAATGAATTTAATTCCGATGATCTTGAATATGCGGTCAATGAATTAATAACTCTAGATTTTAGATCTTCGACACTACCTACCTGAGAAGAGTTATAATATATTGATGAATCTAATTCGACATAAAGTATTTTTGCATCGATGATATCCGCATCAATGCCGGAAACCGAATATAATTTAAGTTTATTTTTTATTTGCTGCTTATTAAAATCTGAAACATAAGTACCACCTTTTGGTTTAATACTTATAATTACCTTTCCAAATTGAGGTGGATCTAATTCCTCTCCACCAACTACGGATACGGATTCTGCGTTTGGAAATATTTTTGATTTAATAATTGTCTCATAGTCCCCAGAAGTTACTGCTCTATATTGAGAAGCATACAAACGAGGAGCAAAATTGCGAATAGAATCTATAGATTCAATATCAGAACCATTTTGTGAACTCTGAATAGTTGTTATAGCACTGACTGTTGCAGTATTATCATCAGTGAATGCTCCGGCAAAAGAAAATGATGATGCACCATTACCTTCTTTTCCATTTGTCACAATATAAGTGACGGTAATTACCGAATCATTTTCTAATTTTTTACCAAAATATCCATCACCAAAAAGAAGTTCATATTTTTCGTCTTGAACTTCTTGAATTAAAAACGTTTCTGATGTTGAATTAACTTGGAAAATATTTTCAATTAAATCATACTTATTCCCATTTCCACTATCATTCGGACCCTTTACATAAACAACAATTGTTGAGGTGTCTATAAATGAATTATCTAATACAAATCTTTGATCTAGAGATCCATCAACTGTAAAAGTTTTCTTTAAAAACGTTCCTTCTTTGATTTTAACATTATTAAATGTTGCAACCCCATTGGATACTGTTGCCGTAATATTTTCAGGAACAGAAAAAACGTAAGAACTTTCTCTAAGATTACCTATACAAACTAGACCTGCTTGTATAGTTAATGTATCAGTTCCACTTGTTGTTGCCGTAAATGATACGGTTGCCTCGGATGAAGTTCTTGATGAAGGAACATATCCAATATTCCTTGCAAGAGATACTACATTCTCTCGAACTGTTGCCGAATCTAAAAATGATTCATTGACGACCAAATTCGAATTAAATGCAGTAATGTAAGTATTATATGCTAACGTATCGATCAGAACAGAAAAGTTTGAACCCTCAAAATCAAAATCCGTGAAAGTAGAATTTGCACGGAGATAATCTTTTATTGAAGTCTTTATCTGATCAAAATCTAGATTTGTAAACTTTGTAAAAGGCATTTTATCTTGTTGCCTCTAATATGAACGTAAACTGTTGTGTTGGAATCTCTTGTCCAATAATATTAAAAACTATTGTAACCTCAAATTCATTTGAATCTGGAAGTACTTCCACAGAAACATCAACATCTTCAACTCTTGGTTCATAATTTGATATTGCATTTAAAATTTGATCCCGAATGATAGACCCGGTTCCAAAATCGGCAAATTCGAACAAACTTGAACGAACTTCTGATCCTAAATCTGGATTAAAAAATCTTTCATTCGGGATTGTTTCTACAATATTGCGAATTGAGCGACTAATTGCTCTTTCATTTTTCAGAATTGGCAAGTCTTTCGTAATAGGATGAGGTTCAAAGGACAAACTAATGTCCTTAAACGCTCTTGATATGCGAGTTATTGCCATCAGACAAGGGATTTTTCTTTATTTATAGCTATTCGTGCCATCTTTCAACAAAATCATCAAACCCATTTGCACCACCACAAGGTCTTGAAAGACGATTTTCTGGTATTTGATACTCTTTCTTTAAATCATCGTGCATAACTTCCTGCAAGACCTGTTTTGGTGACAACGAATCATAATCTGTAACCAATTTTGTGGTTCCCCACATCTCTCTCATGTAGTTTTTGTTTCTATCGACTGGTAAATTCGACATTTTAGCTCCTGATTTGTGAAAATCAGAACTTTTAAAGGGGTTGCTATCCCTAAAAATTATTTATTTTATCCAAAAACCTTTGCGATAATAATCAGAATCACTTATATATTGGTAATTTTTCATATCATTTGAAATTTCATTGTTCCATACCGGAATTGCCTCATCATTTCCAAATCTAAAGTCGGGATTTTGCCTAAAATGAACCTCTATAAGACAGTTTCCTATGAATTCGCAGTTAATCCATTCATAATTACCATGCAAATTCTTTAAAATGTTTGGAAATTCTATATCTCTTTCTATTTTTTGCCATTTTTTCCACTTATAAAGAGGGTCTTCTTCATTACGAGTCCCTATTACTGCCAATTTTTGCTTCTGGTATTGATAATCAATACTTATATGTTCTCCATTAAATAATTCACACCAAAATTCACCTGGATGATAGTTATCAGTATTGTCATGAATATATTCAATACGAGCAAATCGCCCCATACCCAGAAGATTCATACAAGGACGGATAATATAAAAGTCGGATTTGGGGACTTGTGTTCCAACAGGACCACACTTATATCCCAAAATCCGACTTAAAATTAATTTATTATAAACCCAAAGGTCATGAGGATGAATTTGATTCCATTCTTCATTTCCTTCTAGGTACATTTTATTTAACCTTTACCTTGTCCCCGATACTTTTTCTTAGCCGAGTTACGAGAACTTGCGGACAATTTTGTGTGCTTCCCTTTTCCTTGACGAGACTTTTTAGGTTTGGCTTCGACATAATTACCCTTTCTCATAAAACCAGTTTTTGCCATAATTTTTTTACTCCTTGTAAATTTCAGTTTCAAGTTCCGAAGGATCCGGAGAACCAGTCTGATAGTATTCTACCGCAAGGTCCTCCATTACCTCAAAATATTCAAGTTGACCTAGGTTTTTATATATTCTGTCTCCTTTGTACAGAATATCATAACGCTCACTCATTAGATTACGCGAGTCTTTTCGTGCCCCACACGAACACGAGGATCACACCAAATCTCAAATCCTGCTTCAATGGCATCCAAACAGAAGGATACATCCTCTCCACACATATCTTGAACCTCTCCAGACTCAAATACCTGCATCTTCGGAGCAAACCATGGATACTTCATACCCTCATTCTCAAAGACTCCGTGCTTGATGAGTAACCACCCAAATCCTGTATAATCAACAGTAAAAGGTTTGCGCCTCTTGGAGATGCTCTCGATGGTTTCGTGATTCATCACACCTCCATTGTTACGGAAGTCATCCTCCTCCAACCAATGAGCAACTGATGTTGTGCGACCATCTTCGGTACAATACCAACCAGCGGCAATGTCCTTATCCATTAATACTAACTGATAAAACTTCTCAGTATTAAAAACAATATCACTATCAATCCATAACTGATAATCATATTTTAACTTACCGTCCCAGGGAATTTGATTCGGTCCGCGCAGTACATTAGCTCCAAGACACTTGCACCTTGCAAAGTTGACCATGGAGGAGTAGTCCTGCGAGATCTGAATGCTTGCCCCGCACTGTACAAGATCAAAACAAAGTTGTACAAAACTCTTCAAATACGTATAAGATACTCCGCGCCCTGGAAGACAAAAAACAATACTCTTTCCTCGAAGCATCTCTTTTGCCTTGTCATAGTCCCATTCTTGCTCTTGTTTCGCCACTGTAGGAGCGGCTGCTTTTACTGTAAATCCTTTAGCCATAATAGAATTGAATTACTTTCGAATCATACTGCATTATGTATACTCTGTCAAGAATCTGTAATATCAGTAATGATAATACAGTCATTCTCAACTTCAATATTAACTTCGGTTCCTTCATACCACCCCTTTTCATCACATATCCATTCGGGAATCTTTAAAAAATACTCCCCACTTACTGGATCAATCTCTATAGTCGTAAAATTTTCTGCGCGATTTTTTTGCATCTCCATTAAACCTAGTTGTTGTTTTTATATAGCAAAAAAATTTTTTATGTGCCTTTGAAATCTTAGAGGATTTTGTGTTGTGGAATTTTGTGTTTCTTTGAGATCTTGGAGAATTTTGTGTTCCTTTGAGATCTTAGAGAATTTTGTGTTCCTTTGAGATCTTAGACGACATCGTAACACTTTGTAGACTCTGGGGACCCATGGATTTTAATATACGGGGGGGCGAACCCCCCCGGACTGCTGTAACGAACGAATGAGACTGCTGATCAGGCAGCAAAGGTCTCAGGATATTGGCGGGCGATCCGCAGCACCTGCTGATCGATCTCCCACTCAGTGTCGCCGGGGCAGGAACGATCCAGGACGCGGAAGCGGGAAAACTTCTGCCCAATGGAATCGGCAGAATGCCCGGACTCGGGGAATGCTGCCATGAAAGCAGAGACGACGGCATCGCGGTCGCCTTCGGTTGCAAGGTAGCGGTCGGCGATGAAAGCAGTCTGCTCTTCAGAGTAGGGCACTCGCTTAGAGGGCACCGCCATGGCAGCGGCAAGAGCGGCGTCCATGAGTTGCCGCCCCTTCTTAAAGAGCAGGCGCTCGGGGCGGTCCAGATTGGTCAGACCATACCCGGCAACATAGGCGGCGTTCTGCTGATAGAACTCCAGAGCGTTGCGGTCGGAAGCGGTCAGGGTTGAGGTCATGAGTCGGTTTGGGTTCATTTGACTTGAGAGAATTCTACAGGGTCACCATACATATCGGGGACCGATAGCGTGACAGTTCACCCATTGTCCCTTTGAGGTGTCGCCGCTGAACCAAAGCATCTTCAGAATGGCGCGGCGTGAGACGTGGGTGTGACGGTGCTCAGTCAGAGGGGTGTTAAACCAGCGGACCCGTGCCGTTCCCGTGATAGGGTTCAAGCGGAGGGTCCAAACGCTCTGAGAGTCGCTGCAGTCGATTGGATAGCGCATCGGGTTTCCGTTTGGTCCCCCTATCCTATCAAATCAGGTGCCCCCTGCAACCCCTCTCAGGCAAGTCTCATGAGTCTCTCAGAACTCAATCGGTGTCGTGGTGATAGCATCCAACACGGAGAGCAGTCGCTCACCATTCTCTGCTTGAGACAGGAGTGCAATCATGAGACCAACGGACATGAGAAAAATGTTAATGAAGGACAGTGAGTTAATGTTAGTTGGGGGGAGAATGTGTCTCCCCCTGACTGATACTATCAGGCAGCAACCTTGATAGTTTCCAGATCCTTATTGCGGATGCTGGTGTTCACAAAACGACCGACAGATTCCTCTGCCTTGATAACGTTATTCAGTTCATTCACGAAACCGCTAACATCAGCGGACTTGTAGTCGTATTGGCGACCACCGTTGAATTCGATGGTGACGGTATCACCTTCGGTAGCGATGGAGTTGATAGCGGAAGAAGTGAAGTTGGAGATCATGTTGATAATAAAGCGATGGAATGTGATGTGTTTTGAGCGGGATGCATCACCCCCGCTGAGGTTATTAGAGAGGGGAAGTTTCCCACCCCTCAGTGATAACGTCAGGCAAGCAGAAGGTCGTTGGAAAGTGTGCCCAGTTTCATAGAGTTACGAAACTCAGTGACAAAGAACTCAGTGCCATTGTAGAGACGAATGAACCAATCGAAGTTCTTCTGAAAGACATGTTCTCCTGCGATTGCGTGCTCTGAGAGAATCGCATTCAGACGCGATTTGGTGGTGGTTGATTGATGCCCACCGTCCCAAAGGCGGACGCCAAAGTCACCGACTTCTGCAATCTTACCACCGTGGAGATACACTGTGGAAATGTTAGTTTCAGGGTCGAAAGTAACAGCAGTGTTGCCAGATTGCCAGTTGATGCTGTTAGAAATGGCGGCGTTCATTTCCTGTTCGATCTTACGCATTTGGTGTCGTTTGTGTGACTGAAGTCACTATAGAACGGATGGGAGGGGTTTGGGGGAAATGGTGGACAGTCCCCCGACTGTCATCAACCGATCTGTTCGTGACCTCCATTGACTGCGGATTGTTCCCACACATGGTAGAACATATCCCATGCCCACTTATCAGCAACAAAGGTAGAAATGTCTGCCTGTTCGCATACCCAATCGTATGCCATATCGCAGTCGGCGTCCATCTCTCCCACGAAATCATAGAGACCTTCGATTGCACTCCGGAATGCAGGATTCTCAACAGCAGACACAAACCACTTGCCAGTTTCATCATCTTTGATGATGTGATTGCCCTGCAGAGAGTGAGTGGCAGTGAAAGACATTTGGGTTGAACTCCCGACGACTTATGTAATATACACCAGATCGGTGCCTTGTGGGGGTTTGGTGGACAGTTGCCCAACTGGTCGGGCAGCCGCCCAGTTTGTGTTAGAAACTGGGCGACACAGTTAGTATTACTCAGGCATCAAATCATTCAGGATTTCCTCATCATAAAGGTCCACAATCTCTGCCTTAAGTTGTTGCTCACTGATGTCATCAAAGTTGCTAACCAACAGATCAAATGCCAGTTGACACAAATCGTCCAGGTCCATGCCGTCAACAATCATGTTGGCATAGTTCTCTTTCAGTTGCTGAAGTTTCTCTGAGTTCATGGTGGTGTCAGTCATGGTGTTTGTGTGATCGAAGGTGGAAAGGAATGCCATCAGTAATCGATGTTGGAGTTGATGTAATCTTCTACGTTGAACTTGTTATCATCTTTCTCCCATTCTTCCTTGTAGTCGATGACATCGAAGATCTCACCGGAAGCATCTTGAATCTCAGACCAGAGTTCATCAAACATGTGAATCAAATGCAGATAGAGTAGCAAGCGACAGAAGAGGGAATGCCAGATAAACTCAGTTTGTAGTTCATCTCTTCAGCGTAATCATACGCATCCTCGGCATCATAAAAGGGTCCAATGTATTGAGGTTCGCTTAACTCATCAGAGTCAAACTTGACCATAACATTGAGAAACATGGGGTTGATCCCTGAGGACTTGATCAATATACACCGGATCGGGTCCCGGTGCCGGATTAGTGGACAGTTGGTGGATCGTCCACTCGCGGCCGCCGATTCTCAATAGTGGATGTATATTGAGAACCGGAACGGTTAGTGTTAGAAACTAACACATCAATAACCTAACCAAACTAGAAACTCACCAGCATCCACTCCCATGCTCCAATCCTGTTGGATTCCATACTCTTTCACAAAGTCATCCAAAACATAATGATTGCGGGAAACTGCCTCAGCGACAGCATACGAAATGCAACCATTCTGATCAGCAGTGTCAAGCAAAATTTCAGAGAAAGTCATTTTTTAAAGTGTGAATGTGCAGAGGTTAGTGTTACTAAATTATCACAACTCCCACAGCATTTCATTCATCTCATCAGCATCAATTGCAGGGTCATTCCATGCAACGTCGTCGCCAGTTTTTTCAAGATAGCGACCTACTTGCCCGTGCATCATACAGCGGACAAACTTATCCCAAGGCGTCTCTAATCCTTCGCGGAAAGTCACACATGCTTTCGCAGTGTTGTAGAGAAATCGATCATTTTGAATCCAAAGGGCAGCATTCCAGGTTTCCCAGTTTGCCCATCCGTTGTAACCTTCCATTGTCGAATTCCTGAGGACTTAGATACAATAAACGATTTTGGACCCTGTGCCCATTTTGTGTGCCACTTAGGTGATCGTCCACCGGCAGCCGCCGATTCTCAATAGTGGATGTATATTGAGAACCGGAACGGTTAGTGTTACTAACAGAGACTACTCAGGTTAACATGAACCTCCTCAACTTTGTCCCATGCATCATCAGGAAGGTCACCACATTGTGCTTCCATAAAGTCACAAACCATCTCCCAATCTGCATCAAACATTTCAACAAACAATGGCAAAGATTCCAGAGCAGAGTTGAACAAATCTTCTTGAGTTTGAGTCATTTTGATCATCATGGTTTCAGTTAGTGATGAGATCGAGGTTCAGATTGTTAACACAATTCACACCAGCGTAATACGCATCCAGGAAGTTATCGAAAACCTCAATAGTTTCAGTCACTGAATGGCGAGGATTGACCTCTGTACGAATAGCAACTGCGAACACATCCACAGTACCATCATCAGTGTACTTTGCAGAGTGAGTGAGAATCACATTGTCGTTTTCCTTGAAACGATAAACCGAACGGGTCGGAAGGTGATGAGCAGTCAATTCACTGCCAAAGTAAACTTCTGCTTTCCAACCTTGAGAGAAGAGAGACATTTGAGAGGCGTTTTTTTCCATGCACCTAATATGGCACAGAATCGGGGGGTTTGGGGCGAATAGTGGACACTTGCCCAACTGGTCGGGCGGCTGCCTAGTTTCTAACACTAACCGTGCGTTTAGTTAGTGATACTTTGCGGCGGCCGCCGATTCTCAATAAGAGATGTATATTGAGAATCGGTACGGTTACTATAAAGAATCAGAGCGCACCATTCTCATTAACTTTGCCCCACACCAGTTGGTTACCATAAACACCCGCATAGTATGCACCAAAACTCACACCCATGCGCTCATCATTGTTGTCACAATTGCGGGTAAGATTCAGACCAAAGTAGAACTTGTCGCCAATCTGATGAGGTGTGGAAAACTTAACACGGCGCAGTTGTTGATATGCTGCTCCGATAATCACCGCGCAGATTGCACCAATGGTCATCAAATTAATCCAGAGTTGTTGATAATCAAACTCCATCACATCATCGACGAAGTTGATAGTTTGTGCGGAGAAAGTGCTGAAGTTCATTGTTAGAAATTGTGAACGATTTGTGGGAGAAAAATGTGCCTTTCCTCAACCACGAACTAACAATAACCCATCACCGGGGAAAATGGGGAAAATAGTGTGCAGTTCCCAGATTGGCACAATCTCATGAGTCTCTCTTCAAGATCATGTGCCAATCTGGGAACTGGAAGTTTAAAAGATGTCTGAGTAATCCTTGATGCTAACATCAACATGCTCATCACCTTCGAGATCTAGAATATCATTCCAGTCTAGATCTTCGGGGCGAAAGTCATCATAACACTCAACGTCGAGAGTAATGCGTACGTGGCGCTTTGTGTGCATGAGCATGTATCTAGATGCGATGTTTGCGTATTCTATCATGCATAATGCCTGTATGCAAGCTCGTTGTAATCATATGTATCTCGTGCATAATCCTCGTCGAGATCATATGTATCTTGCATATTATATGATGAGTGTACGCCCATCTCGTCGAGATCATATGTATGATCTTGTGCCTGAGTATAGTCGAGATCGTAATCGTCGTAGAACATGAGAGTCTCGTCGAGATGTGTGTTTACTTTATAAGTATATGATGATCTCGTCGAGATGTCAAGTGTGAGTCTCGTCGAGATCCATAACCATTATTTATAAGTCTCGTCGAGAAAATGTGTAGGTCTCATGATTTTTCGCGGCGCGGCACTTGACAAACTGCGCGTCTTATGATACGCTCGCTAAACTTGCATCAGGGAGGGACCTTTTCATAAGATATAAAGCATAAGATCTGGTGGTTTCAGAAGGTTTTAATGAGGTTTATAAAGCATAAGAATGAGGTGCTTTATGAGAGGTTTATGAGGTTCTTTATGAGTATTAAAAGATACTTTTCCACAGGATAATAGAGGTTTTCCACACTATTATAATACTTTTCCACAGGGTTGTGGAAAACGAAACAAAACACTAAAACATATTTAAAATATCTTTTTAAATATAAAATTAACCAAATTTACCTCTTTTTAACGTATTCCAGGTCTTTCCAATCCTCTGGATACACTACAACCAAACATCTTTCATTCCGATGAAACGTTGCATCATTGAAACTCTCTTCACTCTTCTCTCTTACCATAATCTCAAGAGTTAGATACTGTTTATGTTTATCAACAAAGTATATCCAACCCTCCATATGTTTGTGCTTTACATAATGATCTACTTGTGGCGCGTAGTGCTGATCTTGATCAATGTGAGGAACTTGTTCCGGTGGTACATAAGTCATCAGTTATCAAGTACTGCTCTCATTCTTTTTGGAGAATAACCAAGATTTAAATATTCCTGCAATTGTTGATCACATTGTTCCTTTGTAAGTTTGACTGCATCATCTGCAATCAGTTCCCAACCAGTAGTACAGAACTCTTCAATACGATACAATTTAATTTCTTCTGTCATGTTGTAAATACCTCCAGAATACCTGACTGATAATCTTCTAACAATTTAAACTTTTGGGCAGTAAGAATCTTTTCCATGATCTTACTTGTATATCCTTCATAACTATTCAATTGTTCTTCATTGACAATAGTATTAAAAGCATCATTATCATTCTCTGCAATAAGAGTTACCATTCCACCATATTCTGATTGTGGAAATGGTACCCAGTAATCAATAATATACAAATACTTCATTCTACAAAATACTCCATTTCTCCGGTTTCAAGATTGAGGGCATGATAGTCATACATATACTCATCATACTTATGACCAGTCAGATTTGTGTACTGTCGTTCCAATTCACATTTAACTGATATGAGTTGATTGTGTATATAACTCTTCCATTCATTATCTTCTGTCAAATGAACAACATTATCCATTTGTAGAAGAGCAGACATCAACTTGTCCTTTTCAGTAAGATGCTTCATGATCATACTTTTGAGTGTTCTTGTAAGAGATGGTTTCTAAATGAGTATGAAGTTTATTATAAAGAGTTGGAACTGATCCGTGTTCTTTGGCAATACGATTCTCTTCACTCAGTTCTAATGTTTGAAGTGCAGATAAGAGTATATTAATTTCATTGGAGTTAAGATTCATTATTGTTTCGTACATGTGTCTCCTCAAACATTGTATCTATCTTATCAACAATCATAGCATAATCATTTATTTCATCTTCTGGTACAATGAAACCTTCTGCTTCGACTGCATCACGAATGATTTGTAATTCTTTCTCAGTAAAATGAATCATCATTTGATTTGTGATTTGTAAAAGCGTTGAAAAGCAGTAACCAGAATAATCCCAGTGCTAATAATACCAAGTAACCCCAGAAGAGTAGTGCCATTTCCGGCAGAGAAATCGTAAGTATTCATTCGTATGTATGTGTCATAGGGCAATCAAGATGAGTATTTGGTGGAAGTGTGATACAGACACGTTGTAATCGATCCGCATAATCTTCGGAACGAATGGCAAAGAATACCATGTTCACTCCAAATACAAAAAACAACAAGAGAAAGAAGTAATCAATTCTTCGAATCATAAAGTTTTGCAATGCGATACTGATCAGTTGCAGTCTCTTTATCATAAACCTCTACAATACTATCATAAACTTCCTCTTCTGTCATCTCTTTCATCTCTTCGGCAATCTTTAAAATTGCATACTCAATAATGGCATCTTCTTCCATTTCATCAACAAGTACAGAAGCATAATTCTCCTTGAAAAACTGCAGTTGGTTTGGAGTGAGTGTCATGATTCAGTTGGGAATACGGCGGACGGATTCGATATTGTGTAGGGGAAACTCTTGATGAAGATGTTGAATACAATCATCCATATCAATACACTCCTCAATAGTAGTGAAAGTAAACTTATCAGGATTGGACTGAAGTGAAAGAATCACCTTAAACGTTTCCATGGTAGTAATCATTTTGGTTGGGTTTGGTAGAGAGATCATACAGGCACAGTTGTATAAAACAATCCTGCTGCTTGCATCATCTTACACAATGTCAATTGAATCTCATCCAACTGTTCCTTCATATCAACTTCATCTCCCATCAGTGCCATAAAGTCAACAAAGTCAAACTCTTCCAGATTGATGGTATTGTCATGATGAATTGGAGCGCAGAACAACTCACCTTCTGTACAAACAGTATAAACACAACCGTGCTCCTCAACAGTCAAATAAACACCAGAAAATTCAAGATCGGTCATTTGCTTTGTCTGAACTGAAGTTATTATAGAATGAATGGATCCGATTTGGGAGTGGGAATGTGCCACTCCCTGAACTGGCATCAGCAGTAGACAGGAGAGTAGTCAGAACCCTGGTATGCTTCCAGGTTGAAGTCGGTTACAGTGGCACCATTTGCAAGATACTGATTGATGTCATACATTGCATCAGACTTCACACGAGTGGTGAAAGATGTCATCTCAGTCTCTTCACCCTTGTGCCAGATGACACGCTTTACGAAACGCTTACCGGTGCCGACGGGATAGAAGTCGATCTGAGTGGCAGAGGTTTGAAGTTGCATTTGGGGTTGGTTGCTTATGTGCTTATTATAGTGCCGACTGGGGCAGAGTCAGATGCCGAGTGGACAGTTGCTCAACCGTCCTTCATAAAAGAGTCCAGATCAACCCTTGAACCGAAACTATAATCGTATTTCAAAGAATTTGCGCAAACATAATGCGGATGTTCCGTACTTACTCCCAGTCTTTCACAAAATTCTGAATGATTATCCTCCATAAGTTCAACTGCATAGAGCATGTAATTCAAAACATGATCAAGATCATGATATTTGACCAGTTCGTCGCGGAGAGCGATCAGAAAGTTGCCGCTTCCCGCAGAATCGTCCAAAAATTTGGATTTGGGATCTTTTAGACTCTCTTCTGGTATGGATTGAACCATTTGAATACAAATTTCCATTGGAGTAAATACTTCTCCCGTAGAATTGATTCTTTCATCAGATCTCTCAATCTTAGATCCAACATTCTGATTATGTTTGTTTCTACTCATTTGGCATATCCGGGATGGTTTTGAATAGTTCCTTACTATTGACATTTGAAATCTTATTCATTCGAACAAGATTTTTAACTTCTTCGGACAAAAGATAATCTCTCAAACGTTCGCTTTCTTCAAGAGAATTGGTCTTCAAACAAACTGCCGAACTACTAATCGAATGTTCATATTGCTTGACGTAAATTGCTCCAAAAGATTTCTCCGTACCTCCGTACTTACTATTCATAATGACTCCATGTTGATTTACGCAACTGAAATGCTGAGATTCATCAACCATTGTTATAATAGGACCATTCCCCCTAAATCCTCCCATAGTCTGAACCATAGGACAATTTCCGGGTTTTAATTCATGTAGAAAAACATCCCCTGTTTGATGACGATATGCCATGTTATTGGATACTTCAACAACATAATCAGGATTCGTCAACTTGATACAAGTCTCTTCATTCAAATACATCTCCTTGACAGTACCATCCATAAAGGTAATCTTTGTTGGTCCCCTATAACCTCTCTTCCATGTTGGAATACAAGTTTCAGTCAAAGAAATGGTGGGAAAGGTACTCTCTGGCAAAGCTTGAAGAGATATTAATCCTCCCTCAGATCCTCCAAATAACTTCTTTCTAAATGCAGAACCTTTCTTTGCAAAAAATTTAGAACGAATAATCATGGAAACATAACTACTTCGCTCCATTGCTCTTGCATAAAAAATACAATCTAAATCCTTGGATCCTCCACCGGAAGAAGGTCCAAGAATAGTTGATGGATCAGTATAGGGAGGATTACCAATGGTTGCAGTAAAGTCCATTGAACAATTATCCCACTTATCAAAACTCATAGTATTATAACCCTTTTTACGAAAAAAATCAATATATCCAGGAAGAGTTGCAATGACTGTTACTTCTCCTCGTTTGGATAAGTTTTCAATGTCAGACATTGCTCCATTTCCAGGTTCTTTTACAAGATATGCAAAACTTTTCATAATCAAATCGAATCAATCAAATTGAAATCAAATAAATCTGTTGGGTGATCACAACTA
>Ga0208427_1000015_pt1 | contig 73400 bp, 85 predicted proteins | sample DEB08_DNA_FD_184532 | JGI IMG/M metagenome (GOLD analysis project Ga0208427, IMG submission 184532) | Aqueous microbial communities from the Delaware River and Bay under freshwater to marine salinity gradient to study organic matter... | ecosystem: Environmental > Aquatic > Marine > Coastal ...
GACAAGAATCTTTACAAAATTTGATGATGATTGCAAGGGAAAGTGAACATCCCAGAGCATATGAAGTGACTGCAGGACTTTTGAAAACTACTGGCGATTTAGCAAAAGATTTAATAGAACTTCAATTGACAATGAATAAAATAGAAAACACTAAAGACGGTGGAGTTCCACAAAAAGTAGTGAATAACGCAATATTGGTTGGAAGTACCAATGAACTCTTAGAAAGACTAAGAGGTAAAAATAGAGAAGAAGATACTGATGAGTGAAGTATATCATAACAACCCCAATCTAAAAGCAGCTGGGGTTGAGATTGAATGGACTGAAGAACAGGCCGCAGAATATGTCAAGTGTATGGAAGACCCTATACATTTTATTAAGACATATATGAAGATTGTCAATGTTGATAAGGGCTTGGTAAACTTTGACCTATATCCATTCCAAGAAAAGATGATTAGATCATTTCATGATGAAAGATTTACTATTTGTAAAATTGGGAGACAGTCTGGTAAGTCTATTACATGTATTGCATTCTTTCTTCACTATATTCTTTTCAACAAAGATGTTTCTGTTGCATTACTTGCAAACAAACTTGCTACTGCAAGGGAATTATTAAGTAGACTACAAAGAGCATACGAGAATCTTCCAAAATGGTTACAACAAGGCGTGATGGTTTGGAATAAAGGTTCTATAGAATTAGAGAACGGTGCAAAGGTACTTGCAGCTGCAACATCATCAAGTGCAATTCGTGGTGGTTCTTTTAATATTCTTTTCTTGGACGAATTTGCATTCGTCCCAAATGAAATTGCAGAGGAATTTTTTAATTCTGTGTATCCTACAATTTCATCTGGTGAATCAACTAAAGTTCTTATTGTATCAACTCCGCAAGGAATGAATCATTTCTATAAATTGTGGGTTGATGCAGAAGAAGGAAGAAATACATATAATCCTATTTCTGTACACTGGAGTGAAGTACCAGGCAGGGATGAGGAGTGGAAAAAAACAACAATTAAAAACACATCTGAAGAACAGTTCAGACAAGAATTTGAAACTGAGTTTTTAGGAAGTTCAAACACTTTAATTAGTCCAACAAAATTAAAAACTCTGGCATATAGAAATCCACTTGAGAAATTAGAAAATGGAAGTCTAAAAATATATGAGAAGCCTAGAGAAGGAAGAGTATATTTTACTACAGTAGATGTATCTAGAGGTAGAGGATTGGATTATTCTGCATTCTCTATATTTGATGCGTCTGAAGTTCCGTATAAACAGGTTGCAGTTTTTAGGTCGAATTTAATTCCCCCCATGGTATATCCTACTGTAATTAAAAAGATGTGTCAGATATATAATGACTCTTATGTTTTGATAGAAGTGAATGATGTTGGACAACAAGTTTCGGATATATTATACCATGAGTTAGAATATGAAAATATGATAAGTATTCATAATGACACAAGAAAAGGACAAAGTGTTAGTGGTGGTTTTGGTGGAAGAGGCGGAACTACACTAGGAATTAGAACAACAAAGGCAACTAAAAAAATAGGATGTTTAAATCTTAAGAGTTTAGTTGAGGAAGATAAAATTTTCATACAAGATTTTGATACAATCAATGAATTAACAAGTTTTATTTCGAAGGGTCATAAATATCAAGCAGATGTTGGTAAAAATGACGATTTGGTGGACACATTAATTTTGTTCTCTTGGATGACAACAGATGACTATTTTAAAGAACTATCTGATATTGACACTAGAAACGAAATTTATGAGGAGAGATTAAGAAATATTGAGGAAAATATGTTACCATTTGGATTTATTTCATCCAGTTATGATTTCGAATCTTTTGTTGATGCTGATGGAGACAGATGGACTACAGAAGACACCAATTAGGTAATTAGGTGAATTTGTTGTTTTTATAAATAAATAGAAAATACACTATAAAATAATTTAAAGGAGATAAAAAATGGCATTCCAAGTAAGTCCTGGCGTTAACATTTCAGAGATTGATGCTTCTACAAGTGTTCCAGCATTAGCCACTAATACTGGTGGTTTAGTTGGTAGATTTAGTAAAGGCCCAATTGACGAAATCGTAACCGTAAGTAGCGTTGAAGAATTGAGACATCATTTTGGCGACCCAGCCGAAGACAATTATAGATCATGGTTTACAGCAGCTAACTTCCTTTCATATTCAAATTCATTGAAGGTTGTTAGAGTTGCGAATGATGATGATTCAAATGACGCAAATAGAATTAAAAATGCAATATCTGGTATTGCTGCTGCAACAGTTGCAACTGCAAGAACAGACAATTTTACTGGACAGTCTTCAACAACTGATACAGTATTTGGTTCATCTGCACAAGCATTCACTTATGCAGTTAGTACCACAGCACCAACTGCAAGTGTTGACTTACATACAACTGCAGATAGTGCAGGAAACTATCTTTTACCAAGACAGGATACTGGTAACGCACTAGTTACTAGTTCCGGCGCTGCAGCTGGTACTGATACTCCAGTTCGCATTCTCTCTGGGTCAGATGTTCAAGTTTCCGTAAGAGGTGTAAATGAAACTTCTGGTGGACTCGTTCCAACAGCACGTTACTCTCTATCTGGACAAGCAATTACATTTGAAACACCAGTTGGACAAACTGCAAACTCTGGGCCATATTACATCCATTCAGCGGATGGTGCTGCAGTTGGTGCAGCAACAACAAATCTTGGTTCTGGTTTTTATTACCCAGTATACGACAGAGTTGCTGATGCAGAAATCGCTGATGCAGGTACATATAATGGTGATGGAGTTGCCGTTGCATACTTCTTCCAAAAATATGGTGGTGGAGTAACATTAACTTCAGATACAAATGATACTGTTACTTTAGATAACGCAGACCATGGTTTCCAAGTTGGTGATGCAGTTGTGTATGTAGAAAATGGTGGTGCCGCAGTAGGTCTTACAGACGGAACGATTTATTATGTTGCATCTGTAAATGCTGCAACAATCGGACTTTCTGCAACTTTTGACTTCCAAGCAAATACTGCTGGTTCTGCTGTTGATATTTCAGTAGATACAACCAGCGGTGCTGCTGGTGGTGACATCTACAAAGTTTGGTATATGCCAGATGAGTTTGAAAATACCGCAACCGCAGCTGCTCCTGCAAACACTGCAATTAAATTGTTCGCAGATGCAAACGACCAAGTTGTAATTAATGTTGCACAACAAACTGTGTTCACATTGTCAAATGCGCCAGGTACATATGCAGTAGAAAATCAATCTATCGCTGCAACAAATGATGTTGATGGTGTATATGCTGCAACAGACTTTAGTATCGCTGCGAATAGTGCAGATTTTACTTTCCTTTCAAATGCACCACTTACAGGTGAAACAGTAACTATTACTGTTCCTGCAAGACGTTCATTTACACTTGGACAAGCTGTTACTGCGACACAAACTGTAGAGGTTACTGTTAATGGTGTTCCATACACAGAAGGTGCTGCAAATAATGGATTTAGTTTGGTTGGAGATAGAACAAGAATCTTGTTTGCAACTGCTCCTGCTGGTGGTGACGCCATCGTTGTAAGAACAAACTTACCAGAAGAAACAACATATACATTTAGTACAACAGTATATCTTCCAAACAAAGATGCGTTTGACGCACTTGGGTTTGGTAATGCTGGATTTAGTGGCCACGAATTTGCATTTAAAGATTCTGGTGCCGTTGGTAATAAATACAAAATTTATCTTGTAGACGAATCTTCATATGATAACTTTGTAATCAACGAACCATCAATTGCTGCAGTTCTTAGTGGTGCTCCGACTGCTGATGATAATACTGTTGACCCAGTAACTAATGATTCACAAGGTATTTCAATCGTTGTTACTGAAATGTCTCCTGCTGGTGAAACAGTAGTAGAAGTTTTAGAAAATATGTCAAAAGCAAGTAACGGTAAGACAGAAGATGGCACAAATATCTATTATGTTGACCGTATTAATAATTTGTCTAATTATGTTTATGTCCTTAACCATCCAACAGGTACTACCGATTGGGGTCAAGATATTACACTAACAAAGACAAGTTTTGCAAGACTTAATACAACAGGTTCCGCAACTGGTGCAGAACAATATGTTGAAAGAGAGTTTGGAAACGGTAGAAACGGAATTGCACCTACTACTGGTGCGTTCTCTAACGGAACAGATTTATTTGCTGATTCTGAAAATGTTGACATCGCCTTCTTACTTGCTGGTGAAGCACTTGAAATTGCATCTAGTGTAGATGCCGCAAGAGCTGCAGCTGCAAAACTTATCCAAGTTGCTTCTGATAGAAAAGATACGGTTGCATGTCTGTCTCCAAGATATGCAGATGTAGTTACTGATGCAAATGCAAGAAGTTCAGATGCACAAATCGCATTCTGGAGAAGTGTTAGTTCAAATAACTATGCATTTGTAGATTCGAACTATAAATATCAGTATGATAAGTACGCTGACAAGTTCCGTTGGGTTCCATTCAATGGAGATGTTGCTGGTTTGATGGTTAGAAGTGAACAAGAAAGAGATGCATGGTATTCTCCTGCTGGATTTAACCGTGGTAATGTCAAAAATGTTGTTAAAACACTTCAAACACAAGACAAAGCAGACAGAGATTCGTTGTATAAAAATGCAATCAATCCAGTCGTTAACTTCTCTGGACAGGGAACAGTATTATTTGGTGATAAGACATTCACTACCAAGAGTTCTGCATTTAGTAGAATCAATGTTAGAAGATTGTTTATTGTACTTGAAAAGTCTATTGCTGCTGCTGCCAAGTTCACTCTGTTTGAGTTCAATGATGAGTTCACTAGATCACAGTTTACATCTCTCATCGAACCATTCTTGCGTGAAGTGCAAGGAAGAAGAGGTATTTACGACTTCAGAGTAGTTTGTGATGAAACAAACAACACTGCCGAAGTGATTGATCAGAATCAATTCGTGGGTGACATCTACATTAAACCTGCAAGATCGATCAACTTCATTCAACTCAACTTTGTTGCAGTTAGAACTGGTGTTGATTTTGATGAAATTGTTGGTGCAGTTTAATATAAATAGATTAGAAAACAGGAGAAAATAAACAATGGCATTCAACATAGAACAATTTAAGTCAAACTTTGCAGATGGTGGCGCTCGTCCTAACTTATTTAGAGTTAGAATGAATTTTCCTGCTGGGGTAGGTGCTGCCGCCCCAACAGAACTTGCATTCGTTGTAAGAGCTGCTCAGATTCCTTCTTCAACAATCGCTCAGATTGATGTTCCTTACTTTGGTAGACAGGTAAGGGTTGCTGGTAATAGAACATTTGAACCATGGACTGTTACTGTTATCAATACTGAAGAGTTTGGTGTAAGAAATTCTCTGGAACAGTGGATGAACGCAATCAATCAACATAACTTGAATACACAACAGTTTGCATCAAATTCTCTTGCCGCCTACAAATCAAACGCATTTGTAGAACACTACGGTAAGGATGGACAAGGAAGTGTTATCGCTCGCTACGAGTTCAGAGGATTATTCCCAACTGAACTAGGTGCAGTAGAACTTTCTTGGGACGCAAACGATCAGTTGGAAGAATTTACAGCAACATTCGCATATGACTATTGGCAGCACGATAACGTTGTAACTTCTTAATTTAAATAATTAAAGAGTTGGATATAGTATGGAAATTAAATTATTTGGCTTCACTCTTCTAAAGACTGGAGAGGAAAACAAAAATCTTAAATCATTCGTCCCACCAAGTGGGGCGAATGATGAAGACACCCTAGAAGTTTCTTCAAATTTTTACAGCACATTTTTAAATTTAGAAAATACCGCAAGAAGCGATCAAGAACTTATCGATAGATATAGAGATATGTCAATCTATCCAGAAGTCGAGGTTGCGATTGACGATATTGTTTCTGAAGCAATAGTTAATGAAACGGATGATTATCCAGTTAAATTATTGACTAAAAATCTTGAGCAAACAGAAACTGTAAAAACTAAAATCACAGAAGAATTCAATAACGTTTTAAATATTCTTGATTTTAAAAATCAAGGATACGATATATTTCGATCTTGGTATATAGATGGAAGACTTTATTTCCATATCATTATTGATGAAAATAAACCAAAAGAAGGTATCAAAGAACTCAGAAAAATTGACCCACGCACTATCAAAAAAGTTAAAGAAATAGAAAAGGACGAAAAGCCTGGTGGGCCAACATTAATCAAATCAGTAAAAGAATTTTATTTGTATAATGAAAAGGGTGTCATTAATGGTGCAGATAAAACCACAGGCATTCCCATTTCTCCTGATGCGATTGCATATGTGAGTTCTGGACTAAAAGATGCTAAAAGAAATTATACAATTGGGTATCTACATAAAGCAATCAAGGCATTGAACCAACTAAAAATGGTGGAAGATTCTGTAGTAATATACAGATGGACAAGAGCACCAGAAAGAAGAGTTTTCTACATTGATGTTGGCAATCTTCCCAAAGTGAAGGCGGAACAATATATCGCCGACATTATGAATAGATATAAGAATAAAGTTGCGTATGATTCATCTACTGGTGAAATTAAGGATGAACGCAAACATATGTCTATGTTGGAAGATTTTTGGTTCCCTAGAAGAGAAGGTGGTAGGGGTACAGAAATTGAGACTCTGCCTGGCGGAACAAATCTTGGGGAGATGGAAGATGTACTATACTTCCAGAAAAAGTTATATAAATCTTTAAATGTTCCTGCATCTAGATTAGAACCAGATCAGTCTCTTGCATTGGGAAGAGCGACAGAAATTTCTAGAGATGAATATAAATTTAACAGATTTATCGTTAGACTTAGAAATCAATTTAGTAATTTATTTTTAGACTTACTTAAGACACAATTGATTTTGAAAGGTGTGATTACATCAGAAGAGTGGAAATCAATATCACAAGAATTGATTTTTGATTTTACACAAGATTCATATTATTCAGAAATTAAAAATTCTGAAATGATTAGAGATAGAATTACACTTGCTGGTGAGATGGCAGATCAAATCGGTAAATACTACTCTAATACTTGGGTACAGAGAAACATTCTAAAACTCAGTGATGAAGAAATTAAAAATATGAAAGATGAAATTGCGAAAGAGGCGGATGATCCGCTTTTTGGTAAACCAAAAGAAGATGAGGGTTTTTAAATGACAGAGAATGAAGATAATATAAATAATAAAACAATAGATATTGTAGACAATTCTGTTTTAGGCAAAGCGTCCGTTGTTGCTGATGATATTAAATCAGTACTTGATGCAAAGAGACAGGAAGAAATCGACAATTACAAGCAGGATTTTGCAAAAACAATGTTTAATAATCCAGCGCATAGTGATGTTGAAAGTGAAGAATAAATATTAAAAGGGTTTAAAAGATGCATTCTTTTTTAGAATTCTTGGAAGATGACTTAGATGAAGCTGTTAAAAGAAAAATAGTCATTAGAAAAGGTAAGAGAAAAATTAAATATGTGTCTGATAAGGCCGGTTATAAAGTAATTAACAAGAGAGAGGTCAAGATTAATCCAGGCGATATGCGAAAAATGAGTATTAGAAACACTCGTTCCGCAAGAAAAAGAAAAGGCAAGGTTAATGTTGCAAATCTCCGTAGAAGAAGATCACTTCAAAGAAGGACAGGACTATGAAACTAATTACAGAAGTAGTTGAAGACATTCTGGTAGAATCTAAAGGAAAAGACCTTTTTATTGAAGGTATTTTCTTACAATCAAATGTCAAAAATAGAAATGGTAGAGTGTATCCTACAGAAGTTCTCGAAAGAGAAGTTGAGAGATATAACGAAAACTACATTCAAAAAAATAGAGCATTTGGAGAACTTGGACACCCAGAAGGCCCGACTATCAATCTGGAAAGAGTTTCCCATATGATTAAAGAGCTTAAGAGAGATGGTGATAATTTTGTTGGTAAAGCAAAAATTATGACAGACACTCCTTATGGTGCTATCGTTAATAACCTTATTAAAGAAGGTGCATCTTTAGGTGTTTCTTCTAGAGGTATGGGTAGTGTAAAACAGTCTGGTGGTGCAAATGTTGTTCAAGATGATTTTTATCTTGCAACCGCCGCAGACATCGTTGCAGACCCTTCTGCGCCCAATGCATTTGTAGAGGGTATTATGGAAGGTAGAGAGTGGGTTTGGGACAACGGTATTATTAGAGAAGCTCAAATTGCAGAATACCAAGACTCTCTCAAAAAGGCCAAAAGGCAACAATTAGAAGAAACAAAACTGAGAGTTTTCAAAGATTTTGTGTCAAAACTTTAAATATTATAAATAAATATAAATTAAAACTCTAAGGAGAAACAAAATGGAAGATTTAAAAAACGAAGATATGATTGAAGAAGTTGTTGCTTCTGAAGCCGAAGAGATTGATTCTCAGGTTGAAGAACTAATTGACGACCTTCAAGAAGATCAAGAAAATGTCACTGAGGCAAAAGCTTCTAAAAAAGAAGATGCCCATGAAGACGAAGAAGAAGAGGACGAAGCTGAGGAATCAGTAAAGAAAGAGTCTAAATCTTCTAAGAAAGAAATGGCAGATGATGAAGAAGAAGACGAAGATGAAGTCGCAGAGTCTAAATCATCTAAGAAAGAAGATATGCATGGTGATGAAGAGGATGATGAAGACGAAGAAGAAGTCAAAGAATCTCCTAAGAAAAAAATGAATGCATCTTACAAAGTCGCCAAAGAAGATATCGATGTAAAAGAAGATGTCGATGCAATGCTTGCTGGACAAGAACTTACTGAAGAGTTCCAGTCACAAGTTAAAACCATTTTCGAAGCAGCTGTAGTTGCTAAAGTAAACGAACAGTTGGAAAAAATGTATGAAGATTATGAAAAAGAACTTCATGAGGAAGTTTCTCATATCCGTGAAGATATTTCAGAAAAAGTGAATGAGTATCTTACTTATGTCGCTAAAGAGTGGGTTGAAGAAAATAAACTCGCCGTTGAAAACAAACTGAAATTAGAAGTTATGGAAAACTTCATGTCAGGACTCAAAACTCTGTTTGAGGAAAATTATGTTGATGTGCCAGAAGATAAAATTGACCTTTATGGGGATGCGTTATCTTCTCTTGAGGAAAAAGAGACAAAATTAGATGAGTCAGTTCAAAGGAATATTGAATTGACAAAGAAAATTGAATCTCTAGAGACCGAGATCATTCTAAAGGATGTAACAGAAGGTCTTACAGTTTCACAGGTTGAAAAAGTAAGAACACTTTCTGAAAGTGTTGATTTCGTGAACGCCGATGATATGAGAAATAAGATTACATTGATCAGAGATAATTATTTTCCATCTGAAACAAGTGTGGAAAGCGAAAGTATTCTCGCTGAGAGTGCATTAGAAACTTCTGTAGAGGATTCGCCAGTGGTTAAAGAGGAAAATAAATTTCAATCGGTTATGGATATTTATGCGAGAGCACTAAATAAACCTAAAGATTAAAATTTTATAAATAATATTATAGAACAAACATTATCTATTTAAGGAGAAAAAAATGCACGACTATAACGAGAACTTTGTTCAACAGTTAAAAGAAAAGTGGGCACCTGTTCTTGATCATGGTGAACATGCCGAGATTACAGACCCATACAGAAAGGCAGTAACTGCTATTCTTCTTGAGAATACAGAACAAGCCACAATCAAAGAGAACGCCTTAGGACGCTCTTCTTTGGATCAACTTAACGAAGCACCAACAAGTGTTGCACCAACAGGTGCTGCTTCTGGTAATATCCAGTATGCAGACCCAGTCATCATTTCTATGCTTCGTAGAACTGCACCAAACTTAATGGCATATGACCTTTGTGGTGTACAACCAATGACAGGACCAACTGGACTTATCTTTGCGATGCGTTCACGTTATTCTAATCAGACTGGTACAGAAGCATCATTCAATGAAGCTAACACAGAGTTTTCTGGTGATGTTGCAGGACCAAATCACTCAGGTACAGATCCATTCGCTGGTGCTGTTGTCACAGCAAATGCATTGGATGAGACAAATTCAACAGTAACAACTGGTGTCGCTGGTGCAACTGCACAGGGTGAATTGTTAGGTAACGGTTCTACAATGACTGCAGACGGTCACTTCAACCAAATGGCATTCTCAATTGAGAGAGTATCGGTAACTGCGAAAACAAGAGCATTGAAAGCTGAGTACACAACTGAACTTTCACAAGACTTGAAAGCGGTTCATGGACTTGATGCAGAAGCAGAACTTTCAACAATTCTTTCTACAGAAATCACTGCAGAAATCAACCGTGAAGTTCTTCGCACAATGTACGGTATCGCAAAACTTGGTGCTCAGTCTCAGGTAACTAACACAGGTATCTTCGATCTTGCTGCAGACGCTGACGGACGTTGGTCAGTTGAGAAGTTCAAAGGACTTATGTTCCACATTGAGAGAGAAGCAAACACAATTGCTAAAGAAACTCGCCGTGGTAAGGGTAATGTAATCGTTTGTTCTTCAGACGTTGCTTCCGCACTTGCAATGGCAGGTCTTCTTGACTACAACCCACAAATGTCAACAGGTTTGAATGTTGATGACACTGGTTCGACATTTGCTGGAACACTTAACGGACGTTTCAAAGTATACATTGACCCATACTTCTCGTCTGCAAACAACACTGACTTCGTAATGGTTGGATTCAGAGGTACATCACCATATGACGCTGGATTCTTCTATTGCCCATACGTTCCACTACAGATGGTTCGTGCAGTTGGTGAGAACAGTTTCCAACCAAAAATCGGGTTTAAGACTCGTTATGGATTGGTTGCTAACCCATACGCAGAAGGTACAACAGTTGGTAACGGTGCTCTTACAGCTCGTGCAAATACCTACTACAGAATCTTCCGTGTAGACAATATCAATTCTGTATAATAACTATAAAATAGATTGATAGTACTTAGGGGGAGTTTTACTCCCCCTTTTTTTTGGCATAAATATTAGGTGAAAAGGAGATTACAATGGATCTTGTATCAAATTCTGTAAATTTTTTAAATACACAAAACTTTACATTTAATAGTAATATGTGTCCATCATTAGGCCCATATGTACAGGAATTAACTTTGCCTGGCATACAGTTAGGAGAAGCAATTGCAGAAACTCCTTTCGTTGCAAGAAAAGAGCCAGGAGATAAGTTAATATATTCTCCGTTGGGTATTTCATTTACAGTAGATGAAGATATGAAAAACTGGTTGGAAGTTTATGACTGGATTACCGCTCTTGGATTTCCAGAAAATTTTCAACAATATGGAAGCTTTCAAAACGCAAAAAGAATTAACTTAAAGTCTGTATTTGATGACCTTACAATTCTTGTAAATAATAATCAAGAGCGACCAATTATAAGAGTCACATTTAAAGATGCATTTCCTATCTCTATTGGAGATATCCCATTAACAACATCTGCAACAGAGTCGGCCCCACCAGTCGCACAGGCAGATTTTCAATACAGAAACTATGTGGTGGAACGATTATAAATAGTTATTAATTGAATGGATTTTTTATTATGAGTGAATACTCTAACTTATTATCAAAAATAGCAGAACTTACCAAAGAGTCCGAAAAGGATGTTAAGATTGATTTTCTGAGACTAGAAGACGAACTAGTTCACAATCAGAATCTAATTGGTAAGTGGATGACCTACCAACAAGTAAATCAGACAAAACTCCAGTTTATTGAACTCGACTATAAAAAATTAGTCGGAGATAAAATGAAATACTATACAGGCAAGATGTCTGAAGATGAAATCATATCCAAAGGATGGCAGATAGAAGGAACGAAAATTCTTAAATCTGATGTTGGTTCTTGGATGGATAGTGATCCAGATGTTTTAAAGTTAAAGAAAAATGTTTTACTTCAAAATCAAATTTTAGATTTAATTAGTAAGACGCTAGACATATTAATAGACCAAAAGAAATGGACTATAAAAAATTACATAGACTGGAAAAAGTGGTTAGAAGGTAATTAATGTCTAAATTTTATGCTGCTAAATTAAATGAGGTTTACTTGCAAGTAGACGCAGATGAACTTCATATGTTAAAGGAACTTGTGGACTACTTCACATTTAAAGTCCCTGGCGCCGAATTTATGCCTGCATATAGAAATAAGTATTGGGATGGTAAAATACGATTGTTCAATCCAACCAATTGTAAGTTGTATGTTGGACTACTAAATCAATTAAAATTTTTCTGTGATAAAAATGGTTATGAACTCTCCTTTGAAGATGATTTAACAGACACAAATTTTACAGATAACAATTTACAAGAGTTGTGCAAATATATCGATCCACATAGTCAGGGGAAGAAGATTGATTATAGAGATTATCAACTTGATGCTATCAAACATGCAATCAACTACAACCGAGCACTACTACTTTCTCCTACTGCATCAGGTAAATCTTTAATTATATACACATTGGTAAGATTTTATAATATGCATCCTAATGTAAAGGGAAAGAAGATATTGATAATTGTACCAACAACATCTCTGGTTTCCCAGATGTATTCTGACTTTGCAGATTATGGTTGGAATGTAGAAAAATATTGCCATAAAATATTCCAAGGACAAAGTAAAGAAACCGACAAAAAAGTTGTAATATCTACATGGCAGTCCATTTATAAAATGCCTAGAGATTATTGGGATCAGTTTAATGTTGTAATAGGTGATGAGTGTCACTTATTCAAAGCGAACTCATTAAATAAGATTATGGACAGACTTACTAGTTGTAAATATAGATTTGGAACTACTGGAACTTTGGATGGAAGTAAAACTCATAAATTAGTTCTGACTGGATTGTTTGGTGATGTAAAACAAGTTACCACTACAAGAAAACTAATCGATAGCAAAACCCTTGCAGACTTTAGTATCAAGTGTATAGTATTAAAATATCCAGAGAAGATATGCAAGGAAATGAAAGGAACCAAATACGCAGATGAAGTAGAGTGGATTGTCACAAATAATCGCAGAAATGAATTCATCAAGAATCTGGTTCTTGATTTAAAGGGCAACACACTTGTCTTATTTAATTTTGTGGAAAAACATGGAATCCCATTACATAATTTGTTAAAGGATGGTGCAGATGAAAACAGAAGAGTCTTTTTTGTGCATGGAGGAGTTGACGCAGAAATTAGAGAAGAAATACGAAGAATTACGGAAAAAGAGAAAAACGCAATTATCGTTGCTTCTTACGGCACATTTTCTACTGGTGTCAATATTCGTAATTTACATAATGTAATTTTTACATCTCCTTCAAAGAGTCGAGTACGAAATCTTCAATCAATAGGAAGAGGACTGAGGAAGGGAAACAACAAAGAAAGTGCCGTGTTGTATGATATCGCTGATGATATGAAGTACAAATCACATATGAATTTTGCACTGAGGCATTTTTATGAAAGACTAAATATTTACAACGAAGAGAAATTTGACTTCAAAATTCATGAAGTTAAGATTTCTGAGTAGTTTAAAAAAGGATTATTTCCGAAATGAATGTTGAGTATAAATTAATTAAACTCATAACAAAAGAAAATATAATCACTCAAATCACTCCCGAAGAAATAGAAGGGAAGGGTTATATAATTTTTCATAATCCATATGAGATTAAATCATTCATAAACCCTCAGAACGGAGAGTTTAGCACTACGCTCATCGATTGGTTAAATTTTTCAAGAGATAACTTTACAAAAGTCGCACTTAATGATATAATTACTGTTAATGAACCACATAAAGATCTAGTTGACCATTATCAAATGATTTTAAACAACAAAAATTTTAATGAACAGATTGATAAAGAAGTCGGAACTGCTCCCCCAGAGAACAGTGTAAGTATTGATGAACCAGAAGAACCTTCACAAGAAGACTTCTTAGAGATGTTAATAAAGCAGTCTAATAGGACAATACATTAATATCCTTAACCATCCACATAGTGGATAATACACGGTTGTCAAGGACTTGTCAAGAGAAAAAAATAAAAAAATAAAAAAAAAATTGATTGACACGTTAACCATTTTGTGGTAGTATGTACATAACTTTATTAGGAAAAAAATATTATGCCAAGAACTAAAGACAAAACCAAGAGAAATCATTATGTTGACAACAAACTCCTACTCCAAGAAATGATAAAGTATAAGGATGCAGTCAACCAGTCAAAGGAAAATGGGACAGAACGCCCTAGAGTGCCTAACTACATAGGCGAGTGCATTATGAAAATTGCCCAACATCTTTCCTATAAACCAAACTTTATTAACTACACATATAAAGATGAAATGATATCTGATGGGATAGAAAATTGTTTGTTGTACATTGACAATTTTAACCCAGAAAAATCATCGAACCCTTTTGCGTATTTTACTCAAATCATTTACTATGCGTTTATTCGAAGAATTCAAAAGGAAAAGAAACAATCTTATGTTAAGTATAAGTCTCTAGAAAATCAAGAACTTCTTGATGAAGTAATGGCTGGCCCAGATAATAGTCAGATAAAAAGAGGTGTCTTAGATTTTGTACACAGTAACATGGATCAATTTCTTGCCGAATTTGAAGAAACTCAAAGAAAAAAGAAAGAGAAGGCAAAAGAGAAAAGAATGCAGAATAAGGAAGTATAATTTATAATGAAAATTGCATTGATTACGGACACCCATTTTGGTGCCCGAGGCGACTCTATTCTATTTCATAATTATTTTTTGGAATTCTATGATAATGTCTTTTTCCCTTATCTTGATGAAAATGAAATTGACACGGTTATTCATTTGGGTGATGTAACCGATAGACGAAAGTTTATTAACTATAATATCTTAGATGGGTTTAAAAGTAGATTTATTGAGCGTCTTAAGAAGTACGACACATATTTCATCATTGGTAATCATGATGTGTATTATAAGAATACAAATCGCATTAACTCAATGGAACAGTTATTTGGTGATGAATTAAAAATTTATACTGAAACTACAACTCTAAATTTTGACGGAACCGATGTATGTTTTATTCCTTGGATTAATTCAGAAAATTATGATAACACAATATCTCATTTAAAGAAAACCAAAGCAAAAATTGCGATGGGACATCTTGAAATCGCAGGATTTGAAATGGGCGCAGGATTGATGTGTCATGATGGCATGGATAAAAAATTATTCAAGAATTTCGATATTGTGATGTCTGGCCACTTCCATCACAAATCTCACAACGGAAACATTCATTACTTAGGGAATCCATATGAAATTACATGGGTTGATTGTAATGATAAAAGAGGTTTTCATATTTTTGACACTGAAACATTAGAACTAGAACACATTATAAACCCATATAAAATGTTTCATAAAGTTTATTATGATGAAGATAAGAAACTTTCTGCAAGTAAATACAAAGACAAATATGTTAAGTTAATTGTAAAAAATAGAACAGACTCCTATAAGTTTGATGTTTTTGTGGACGAACTTTACAGGAATGAAGTTGCTGATTTGTCGATTGTTGATGATTCGACTGAATGGGATTTTGAAGAGGCATCTGATATTGATGCAACCGAAGATACAATGTCACTATTGACAAATTATATTGATAATTACGAAATCGATGTAGATAAAAACAAGTTAAAGGGTATCATGCAAGACTTGTATGTTTCTGCATTGAGAGGTGTGTAGATGATTGAATTTAAAAAGATTAGATGGAAAAACTTTTTATCGACAGGCGACAATTTTACAGAGATACAACTAAACAGGACTTCATCAACTTTAATTGTTGGAGAGAACGGCGCCGGCAAATCTACTATACTGGATGCTCTTACATTTGGACTCTTTGGCAAACCTTTCCGTAAAATTAACAAACCACAACTTGTCAATACTGTAAATGAAAAAGATTGTGTGATCGAAATTGAGTTTTCGATAGGTAAACGAGAGTATTTGGTAAGACGAGCGATCAAACCAAACAAGTTCGAAGTTTATATCGATGGTAAGATGTTAGACCAAGACTCTAAAATTAGAGATAGTCAAATTTATCTAGAAGAAAATATTCTTAAACTAAATTTTAAATCTTTTACCCAAACAGTTATTTTGGGCAGTGCAACCTTTGTTCCTTTCATGCAATTGAATTCAAATGATCGAAGAGATATTATCGAAGATATTCTCGACATCAAAATATTTTCTGCCATGAATGAAATTCTTAAAACAAAATCTACATCACTGAAAGATGAATTGTTTGAGAATGAAAAGGAGAGAGAATTACAAGATTATAAAATTGATTTGCAAGAAAGAAACATTCAACAGTTGAATGAAGATAAGTCTGCATCTATCAAACAGAACAAAACGAAAATTAAAGACAAGAGACTTCAACAGAAAAAAATACTATCTGAAAACGAAGAGTATGATAGTCAATTAAACACACTTGCACTTTCGATTGGTGATGAAGTAAAGGCATTAACAAAGAATAAAAAATTAGAAAAGTTAGACACTCAACTGCACAATAATATTTCTAAAATAGAAGGTGATATTAATTGGTTTGAGAGTAAAGATGTTTGTCCTTCATGTCAACAAGATATTGAAGATGAACATAAACACGAAATAATCTCTTCTAAAAATACTAAGAAAGAAGAAATAGAGAGTGCCTTATTGGATCTTCAAAAAGAGTTAGATACGACACAAGAAAGAATACAAGAAATCGAGACTATTAAAAAGGAAATACTAGAGTTAAACAATAAGAAGAGCTCTAACATGAACACCTTTTCGTTTATCCAAGATAGTATCGATGAAATTGAAAAAGAAATCGAAGATGCAGAAAACAATAATGACAATATGATTTCTTTAGAGGATGAGTTGAAAGAACTTAGAAAACTAGCAAAGGATTTAGACTCCAAGAGAAGAGAATTAGTAGATACTAGAAATTATTATAATGTTGCCTCTCAGTTTCTAAAGGATACTGGAGTAAAGACTTCTATTGTAAAATACTATTTACCAATTATGAATAAGTTGATAAACAAGTATTTACAAGAAATGGATTTTTATATTAATTTTACCTTAGATGAAAAATTCTCTGAAAATATTAAGTCTAGAGCAAGGGAAAACTTTACATATCCTTCTTTCTCTGAAGGTGAAAAAATGCGTATTGACCTTGCACTTCTGTTTACTTGGAGAGAAATCGCTCGTATGAAGAATAGTGTCAACACCAATCTTCTTATTCTTGATGAAGTATTTGATAGTTCTTTGGATGCAACTGGTACAGATGAATTTTTAAAACTGCTAAATACTTTAGGTGGTAACAATGTTTTTGTTATCAGTCATAAGGGTGATATATTATATGACAAGTTCCACAGTGTTGTTAGATTTGAAAAGGTAAAAGGATTTAGTAGGATTGGACAAAATACATAATGACAAGTAAATTATTATTAGGTGATTACAAAGAATGGATTGGTGAGTTGGAATATGATTATCTTTTTACAAGTCCACCAGATTTTGAAGAAATAGGTATAGATCCATCTAAACCAGACCTTTATCAAGATTTTTTAATTGAAGTTTTTAGTGCTGCAAAACCAAAAAGTAATGCATTTACTGTTGCCTTTACCGACAGAAAATACAATGGAACTATTGTACCCAAATCTAGTATTCTGAAACACTCAATGAGTTGTTTGGGTTATAAATTACTGACCCATAAGATATGGGTTAAGAGTGATAAAGTTGATTTATATAGATTGACATACGGTAATGTAATGACTTTTGGTAAAGGTAAAGTGAAACAATACATGTCAAAAGAATTTAAACCAGATGTATGGTTCGATGGATATGGTGAAAAATATAAAAAATATTCATATGGAATGCCAATATCTATTGCAAAAAGATGCATTTTGAATTATACTAAAGAGAATGATATAGTTTATGATCCTTTTATGGGTAGTGGCACAACTGCAGTTGCATGTATTAGAAGTGATAGACAATATTATGGTTCGGAACTTTTACGAAAGACATATCTTTTATCTCTTGAGAGAATTGCAGACGAACGCAACACAGTGATTGGACATTTTTGATGAAGACAGATAGTAACAAAGAACTTTATAATTTTTTAAAAACCATTACGAATGAAAATAGATTGCCTGTTATGGATAGTACACTGTTTACTATTGCGACAGAAAAATATGGTCGTGATGTTTTTAGATCAACGGTTGCAGAGTACATAACAACCGAAAAACCTCTATTTCCATATAAAGAGTTTTCATATGATGAACTTGTTTCTAAATTTAGAAAATTAAAGTCTGCAGATTATTCGGACTATATTTCTCCAGTAGAAAACTTACAAAAAGAGGTTATTGAAAAATACGATGATTACAAATATTCTTTTAAAGAATATGGTATTGGATTGATTGATGCCCCATCCGTTTTCAATGAAGTGAGTGATTATTTCCAAAACAAAGAAAGAATGTCCTGTGGTTCCTATGGGTATAAATCACCAGTAGATAGGTGGAACGAGGGTGATAACATTTGGGGTGTGCTAGGCCCCATCTGGCGAGGTGTGAACGATAGTTGGGAATTAACTAACAAACAGTACATGATGGCGTTTAGACTCGGTACATACATTGCTACGCAGTTTAAACCGTTAGTTGCAAAGTGCATATATGAAATGACTTCCGCAAAGAGAGTTTTGGATACTTCGATGGGTTGGGGAGATAGACTTGCAGGATTCTTTTGTTCTAATGCAACACTTTATATTGGTTGTGATCCAAATCCAAACACATTCAAGAATTATAAAATTCAGGCACAAGAATACTCTAAGTTAATAGGTAACGCTTATAAAATCGTAGATAAAGAAGATTATTTCGCACTTTATGGTGATAAGAAAACTTGTGTATTTTATCGTTGTGGTGCAGAGAATCTGCCTTGGCATGATATTGGTGACATTGATTGTGCATTTACTTCGCCTCCATATTTTTCAACAGAAAGATATAATGAAGGTGGAGAACATTCCGAAGATCAATCTTGGGCAAAATTTAATGAATATGAAGCATGGAGAGATGATTTTTATTTACCAGTATCTCAAAACACCTTCGATTCTCTTAGAAGTGGTGGACATATGTTGATAAACATCATGGATCCCAAGATTAAGGGTAAAAGGTATCGTTCTGGTGATGAACTTGTGGATATGTTGAGTGATTCGTTTACTGGACAGGTTGGTATGCGAATTATGCAAAGGCCACAAGGAAAGGCGGTGTTTTCTGATGAAGATGGCAACTTCGATAAAGAAAAAATGAATACCTTTATGAATAAAATTTATATGGAAAATGTCTGGTGTTTTCAAAAGGATAAGGACGATTTCGACATGTTTAGACATAAAAGAGTGATAAGTTTAGATAGTTTTTTTTAAAAAGTGCTTGACAAACCCCCTATAATATGAGATCATCATATAGTGATTTGGTTCTTTATATGGGATTTTTGATATGAATGATGTTGTGATGTTCACAAAGAATTCGAAAAGTCTTCTTGCTAAACTAATGGCAGAAGAAGACATTTCGGTTCAACACAAGAATATTGAGACTGCTTACTTTGATGTAAAAAATCGTGTTCTTGCCCTCCCTCTTTGGAAAGATATGTCTGGTACACTTTATGACCTGTTGGTAGGACATGAGGTGGGACATGCTTTATATACTCCTTCAGAAGACGGTGTTTTAGAAAATGCAATCAAACGTTCTAACAAAGCGTTTGTTAATGTTGTAGAAGATGCTCGAATTGAAAAATTGATGAAACGAAAGTTTCCTGGCTTGCGTTCATCTTTCTTCAAAGGTTATGATGAACTTCATGACAAAGACTTTTTCGGAATTCAACAATCCGATTTCGGTAATATGTCATTTATCGATAAAATCAATGTGTTCTTTAAGTACCCTTCGAACCAGTATGATCTAAAGGGTTACTTTACTACAGAAGAACTTCCATATGTAAAAATGGTTGCAGAAACTGAAACATTTGCAGAAGTTGCGGATGTTGCAGAAAAAATCTTTAACTTCATTTCTGAGAAAGTAAAAGAAGAAAAAGAAAATCAAATGCAAAATTCTGTTTCACCATCCGATGAAGAAGAAAATCCAGATGCACAAAGTATTGATATTTCTTCTGACAGTTCTGAAGAGACTGATGGTGATGGTGATGCTGATCAGGAAAAAAATTCAGAAAACGAAAATGATAACGAAGGTTCTGAATCTTCTTCAGAAGAAAAAGTTTCTGCAAATGGTGATAATATAGAACCATCAGATAGTGAAGAAAAATCTACATCATCTACCAGTGAGAAAGAAGGTGGCTCTGGAATTAATGACAAAGAGTTTGTTTCTCAGACAGCAACCGACCTTGCAGATGCACTTAAAGAATTGATAGATCATGAAGCATCTATCACATATATTGATATTCCAAAATTCAATGCAAATGATTATATTACTCAATGGACAGAAGTGCGTGATGATCTTGCAAAGAAGTTGAATATGAGTTTGATTACAACTGAAAAAATGAAGAACTACTGGACAAACTCATATACTAATCTTCTTGCAAAACATAACAAAACAATTTCTTATCTTGTAAAAGAATTTGAAATGAAGAAGTCTGCAGATGAGTATGCGAAAAGTTATATTGCGAAGTCTGGTAATATCAACTCCAACAAACTTTGGAGTTTCCAGTTGAATGACGATATCTTTAAAAAGAAAAATGTCATTCCAGAAGGCAAAAACCATGGTATGGTTATGCTTGTTGACTGGTCAGGTTCTATGCATCGTCAGTTGGTTAAGACGGTAGAACAAACAATTATTCTTGCAACCTTTTGCCGCCGTGTTGGAATTCCTTTTGAGGTTTACAACTTCAGTGATCAAAATCGTTCTAAAGTTGACAAATATGAAATTTTGGAATCGCTAGAAGTAGGTGAACATGTTTTGAGTCCAAATGTAAAACTTCATTGCATGTTGTCTCATAAAATGAAAAAGTCTGAATTCTATGAAGCATGTCGGCAATATATCAATCTTGCATATGCAAATGTATATCATATTTATGGTATAACTTATGAACTGGATCAATACCGTATGGGTGGAACTCCTCTTAACGATTCTTTGATTATTCTTGATAAAGTAGTAGGTAAGTTTCGCAAAGAAAACTCAGTGCAGAAAATGAGTTTTGTAGTTCTGACAGATGGTGAGGCAGGAGATCATTTCCAATATATTGATGAAACTCCTGATGGACAAAAGTGGATTTCTCATAAAGGATTTTCTTGGCGCCGGACTCACAATTCTAGTACAGTTTTTGTAAAGGACAAGAATACAGGAACATTCTTTTCATATGATACAAAAAAACATACTCAAACTGATGCATATTTGAATTATATGAAAAATAAACATAATGCCTCTTCTATTGGGTTTTATGTTGTGAATAATCTTCGGGACTTAAAATCTGCTATCTACAATTACATGGGTAGAAATACAGTCTGGAATGATTATTCAAAATACCTAAAAGAGTCTCGTACAAATGGTTTTTTGACAGCTACTAAGTGTGGATATGATGAATACTACATTCTTGATATGCGTAACCAAGGTAGTGAAGATGAATTGGAAGTTAGTGATGATATGACTAATGCAAAAATTGCAAAACAGTTTGCAAAATTCCAATCTAAGAAAAAAACCAGTCGCCAACTTCTAAATAAATTTGTTGATTTGGTGAAATAATTTCCAAAAACTATTGACAACCCTAGTAGTTTTTGGTATTATGTACTTGTAATGATGATTTGTGAAACCTTCCCTGTGGAGAATATATAATGTGGAATAAAGACAAAAAGGTAGAGTTCCTTTCAAAACTCCAAACCAAGTATGGCAATGTTGTTCGTAAAAAAGACATCCTTGCAGAGGCAGAACAGTTTGGTGAGGCAATCCCTCAATGGTTGTGTAAAACACAAAACCGCCAAGGACATGGTTCCTATAATGTAAGTAATGTGTTCAACATGCTTACAGGAAATGTTGTTCCTATTACAAAAACAAAAAAATCGGCGATGTCCATGCCAGAACGTCATACAGAATCATTGGTTCCAGAAAAAGATCCAAACTTCGTTAAGTTTGGATTCTACAATGATATGAAAAAGATTCTTTCATCAAAAATCTTTTATCCTGTTTTCATTACTGGACTTTCTGGAAACGGTAAAACCTACGGTTCACAACAACTTTGCGCTCAACTAAAACGTGAGTGTATTACAGTTCCAATTACTATCGAAACTGATGAGTCAGATTTGTTGGGGGATAAAACCCTTGTTGACGGTAATGTAGTCTTCTCGCAAGGCCCTGTTGTTGATGCAATGGAACGTGGCGCTGTTCTTATTCTTGATGAAATTGACCTTGCATCAAATAAGATTATGTGTCTCCAGTCTATTATTGATGGTAAAGGTGTTTACCTAAAGAAAGATAACCGCATGGTTCGCCCTGCGCCTGGATTTACAGTGATTGCAACTGCAAACACAAAAGGTAAAGGTTCTGATGATGGACGGTTTATCGGTACTAACGTTCTGAATGAGGCGTTCTTGGAACGATTCAAAGTTACCTTTGAACAGGAATATCCTACTCAATCGGTAGAGAAGAAAATTCTTACAAACCATCTTACTTCCTTTGGTAAGGTAGGTTCTGAAGAAACAAAAATCATAGAAGACCTAACTACTTGGGCCTCTGCGATTCGCCGAACCTTTGAAGAAGGTGGTATCGATGAAATCATTTCTACTCGCCGTCTAGTTCATATTGTTGAAACATATTCAATCTTTGGTGATGTGTTCAAGGCAGTAGAACTTTGTACAAATCGATTTGATGAAGATACAAAATCATCGTTTGTTGACCTGTTCACCAAGATTAACGGTGGTGAAGATGTCACAAACATGGGAACGAATGATGAAGAACTATTCAATGAGGAACCATTTTGATAGATTATAAGTTCAACGAAGATGTATTGCTCGAAGAGATTCGGGCATACATCGATAATACATACAACCAACACTATTCGCAAGGCAAATTCCAATCGACCGAATTCATTATGGATAATGGTTTAGGCGAAGGATTTTGTTTAGGAAATGTATTGAAATATACACAAAGATATGGTAAAAAGGGATCACCAGAAGATTATAGAAAAGATATATTGAAGGTGATCCACTATGGTTTACTGGCATTACATAATCATGATTTAACTTATGGAGAAAATATAAATGAGATTGAGTGAAACAACCCAGAATATTCTAAAAAATTATTCTACTATTAATCAGTCGATTTATCTTAAAAAAGGTAATCGACTTTCGACTATTTCCGTGATGCGAAATATTCTTGCAGCCGCAGATGTAACAGAAGACTTTCCAGTAGATTTTTGTATCTATGATTTGACAAAGTTTTTAAACCTATTGTCAGTATACCCAGAACTTGAATTTCACGAAAAGTATGTGATGATGACCAATGGGGAAAAGAGTTATAAGTTCTATGCTGCAGAACCATCTATTGTTGTATATACAGAAAATACATTTGAACTAGATGGTTCGGAAAACAATCCATCAGGTTCTAAACCATCTCCAACTTGGGATATTGATGTTAATATTCCTAATACAACACTTTCGACAATCAATAAAGTGGCATCGATAAGTGGACTTCCAGATTTTTCTTTGGAAACTGGTGATGATGAAAAAGTATTCTTGTGTGCATTGGATAAGAAAGATGATACCTCTAATGTTGCAAAAGAACCAGTTGGTGAGAGTGATAAAAACTTTAGAATGTTCTTCAAGTCTGAGAACTTGAAACTTATCGAAGGTGATTATTCTGTAAGTATTTCGAAGAACAAAATCTCAACTTTCCGCCATCAGAAACTTCCTATTCAGTATTGGATTACACTTGAACAAGATTCTGTTTATGGAGAGTGAGAATGGGTTCAGAAAATTATCTATGGGTAGAGTCATATCGTCCTAAAACCATTGACGAATGCATATTGCCGGACGACCTAAAGGCGACCTTCAAAGAGTTCGTAGAAAACGGTAGTCTTCCTAACCTACTCCTTGCAGGAGGGCCTGGTATTGGTAAAACAACTGTCGCTAGAGCATTATGCGAAGAACTGAATGTTGACTATATATTAGTGAACGGTTCAGAAGATGGAAACATCGACACTCTTAGAACCAAGATTAGAAACTATGCATCAACTGTAAGTTTTAGTGCGAGTGATGATGCAGAATTTGGAAAGGTTATTATTTTAGATGAGGCAGACTATCTCAATCCGCAATCGACTCAGCCTGCTTTGCGTGGGTTTATCGAAGAATTCTCAGGCAATTGCAGATTTATTCTCACTTGTAATTTTAAAAATCGTATCATCGAACCACTTCATAGTCGGTGCTCTCTAGTAGAATTTAAGATTGCAAAAAAAGACAAACCAAAACTTGCATCTGGTTTTTACACTAGGGTTCTTAAGATTCTTGATAGTGAGAATATCAAGTATAAAGAAAAAGTCATTCAACAACTTGTAATGAAACACTTTCCAGATTGGAGAAGAGTTTTAAATGAGTTGCAAAGATATTCTATAGGTGGTGAGATTGATGAAGGCCTTCTCACTGATGTTGGAGAAGTAAACCTTGGTAAGTTAGTATCTGCCTTAAAAGATAAAAAGTTTACCGAAATGCGTGGATGGGTAAATCAAAATTTAGACAATGACCCTAATACTTTGTTTAGAAGTATCTATGATGGACTGTATGACCATATGGAACCATCTTCCATACCTCAGGCAGTCGTAACAATTGCAGAGTATTCGTATAAGTCTGCCTTTGTAGCCGATCAGGAAATCAATCTAGTTGCATGTCTTACTGAACTAATGGTAGAGTGTGACTGGAAATGAGTTACGATTTATTTAAAGATTACATTCCATCAATCTCTCATACAAAAAAGAGGTTGATGGATAGTGATGATGAACAATGGGAGAAAAACTATCAACCTTACCTTGTAAACAAGAACTACTCTAATTTCCAAGATACTATATTATACGCCAACGAAATGAACAAATATCATAATCTTGATAATAAGTTACAATTCGATTATTTACTAAATAGTATACGTCCAAGGAAAAGGTTTTCACCTTGGCATAAAAAAACTATTCATAATGACTTTGATTATGTAAAAGAATATTATGGATATAATAATAAAAAAACAGAACAGGCTTTTAATATCCTAACAAAAAAACAAATAGAGGAAATAAAGAGTCAAATGAATAAAGGCGGATAATTATGTCAGTACTAGAAACTTTAGTGGAAGTTGCACTTGGTGATCAAGAAGACTTCTTGAAAATTAGAGAGACATTAACTAGAATTGGTGTCGCATCAAAAAAAGATAGAAAACTTTATCAATCTTGCCATATTCTTCATAAACAAGGAAAATATTACATCGTTCATTTCAAAGAGTTATTTAAACTTGATGGAAAATCATCAGACTTTTCTGACAATGACAGGGCAAGAAGGAATACAGTTGTAAATCTATTGAAAGAGTGGGGATTAATCAATGTTGTTAAGACAGACGAATTTGAAAGTGCCCCTATTTCTCAAATTAAAATAATTTCTCATAAAGAGAAAGATAATTGGGAGTTAGTACCAAAGTATAATATTGGTAGAAAAAAATAATTTGAAAGGTGAACTACTTAATGACTAATTTTGAAAAAGTAAAACAGTTTATGGAAACCTTTGGACAAGAAGTTGTACAAAAGGCAAAATTTCCAAGTAAAGAAATTGTTAATTTAAGAAATGAGTTGATTGAAGAAGAGTTACAAGAACTTAGAGTGGCGTCAATCCTAGACAACGATTTAGTAGAAGTAGCAGATGCATTAACTGATCTGTTGTATGTTGTTTATGGCGCTGGACATGCCTATGGTATAGACTTAGATAAATGTTTCGATGAAGTTCATCGTTCCAATATGTCTAAACTAGGACTTGATGGTAAACCCATCTATAGAGATGATGGAAAAGTTCTAAAAGGCCCAAATTTTTTTCAACCAGACTTGAATAATATTATATATTGATTATATATAGTATATGGATCGTGGATTCCATCGTGCAATCGCAGTAAAATCCACATGTTACCGAAAGGGACAGTACATAAACCTTGCTAAATATAGGAGGAAAACATGGTTAGTACAAGATTAAGAAGTTTAGACCCATTTATGCGTTACAGTGTCGGGTTTGATAGATTGTTTAATGAACTTGAGGCAATGACTCAAGCAACAACGCAAAACTATCCCCCCTACAATGTAATCAAAGAAACAGATTCGAACTATCGTATCGAAATCGCAGTTTCTGGATTTTCGGAAGACGAACTTGAAGTAGAAATAAAAGAAAGTATTCTACGAGTAAAAGGTTCTGTCCAAGAAAAACAAAATGATTCTGCATTCCTACATAGAGGTATTTCTGGAAAGGACTTTGAAAGAACCTTTACATTAAATGCCGATATTGTTGTAGCGGGTGCTGAATTAGTGAATGGATTGCTTGTTATTGAATTAGAACATGTAATCCCAGAAGAAAAGAAACCTCGCCGAATTGATATCGGTGGTTCTAAAACACTGCCGAATAAAAAGAAAAAATTCTTGGCAGAGTAAAAAATTGGGGGGAACCATTCCCCCCATCATTTGATGAGGATTAAAAAATGGAAACACATGACCAACTAACAATTGAGTTAGAACAGTATAAATTAGAAAATGAAAAATTTCAAAAAGGTAATAAGTCTGCAGGAATTCGTGCAAGAAAACACCTTAATGAATTGATGAAGTTGTGTAAAACACGCCGTGCAGAAATTCAAGACGAAAAAGAATGGATTGTTAAAGGCGATAGTTAATGAAAGTATCAGAACAAGAAACCGAAATTGAAATGAGTGAAGATAAGGTTTATAAGGTTTCTAAAAATTCTGGAGAATTGGGAGATATTGAATTCTCGCCAGGATTACCAAATGACCTTTTAATTCAAGACTTGTTGAATAACAAAAAAATCGTACTTGCCCATCCAAATGTTGTACAGAAAGTATTAAACATGGAGTGGGCATGGTTCGAAAGAAGAGTTATTAAATGGTTGGGTGACTCGCCTGAAAGTAGAGAGTTACAAAAACGTTTAAGAACGCACATTAAAAATGAAAAGAAATGGATCAAAAAAGGAGCGAAAGCAGATGAAGTTCGATTATTCCAATAGTATGAAATTGAGAGCACTTATTAGAAAGTATGAATATGAAAGAGATATGGCAATTGCAAATCTTCAAACATATTTTGAAAATTCTGTAGGTGTTGGTGAACATAGTGATATTGTGGCAGAAATGGATGAACAGGTTTGTCGCCTTGCAATGGCAGAAGACAAACTAAAAACTGTAATTCAGTATTTTGCAAATATTCAACAGCAACCAGTCCCACAGACAGCGGAAACCCCAGAGCCTGCAGAAACAACAGATGGCAGTTAAAGTTCTGCGACTAATTTCTGGTGAAGAGATTATGGGCGATGTATCGGAAAAAGAAGATGGTACTATCTACATAAAAGATGTATGTCAGATCGCCACTTCTTACGCCGATACAACAACCGCTACTGCAAGAGTAGGCCTGGCGCCCTTTATGCCATATACAAAATCTTCAGACGGAATTACGGTTGCCAAATCATATGTTGGATTTATTGTTGACCCTGTAAATGAGTTGACTAATGAATACAATAAAATATTTGGTAGTGGGCTAGTTCTCCCACCAAGCACCCCAACACTCAAAACACCAAAGGGTGGAAATCACGGATTTGTTAAAGTTTAGTGATTGACTTATTGTGCGTTGTGTGATATAATGCACCTAGTAATTTACATAATGAGGAATCATGCGATTTTATACTAATATCCAGAATCTTGGAAATAAAATTCTTGTCAAAGAAACTGTTGATGGTGAGCGTAAGAGGTATCGAACTTCTTACTCACCATCTCTTTTTTATGAAGTAAAAGAAAAAACATCACATCGTTCTCTTGATGGTAAATATTTGAGAAAAGTTAAATTTCCAGATATCCGTACGGCAAGAGCAAAGATAAAAGAAAATGATGGTATTCTGTCATTCTACGGAATGACGCAGTTTATTTATCCGTACATTGCAGACAACTATTCAGATTTAGAATTTGATCTGGACAAGATTAGAATTGCAACACTTGACATTGAGGTCGAGTGTGAAAACGGTTTCCCCAATCCTCTAGAAGCAATAGAACGAGTAAACGCCATTACTCTTAAGTATGATGATATGTATACTGTTCTTGGTTTGGGAGACTGGGAGAATACTAATGAGTCTTTGTCTCACCTCAATATTAAGTATTACAAATGTACTAGTGAGATTGAACTTCTCAAGTCTTTCTTAAATTTGTGGGAGGCTGCAGATATTGATATTGTGACTGGTTGGAATGTTAATCAGTTTGATATGAGTTATCTCGTAAACCGTATCACAAAAATCCTTGGAGAAGATAACACCAAAAGACTTTCTCCTTGGGGTATTGTAGATAGAATGCAAAAAAACATTCGTGGCCAACTACAAGAACAAGTCAATGTACTTGGTATTAACATTGTTGATTATCTTGACTTGTATCGAAAGTTTACCTATGTTACGAGAGAAAGTTATCGTCTTGACCATATTGCCTTTGTCGAGTTGGGTGAAAGAAAGTTAGACCACTCAGAGTTCTCGCACATGCATCTGTTCTACAAAGAAGACTATCAAAAGTATATTGACTATAATATCAAAGATGTTGAACTTGTTGATAGACTTGACGATAAACTTAAACTCTTAGAACTGTTGATTACAATTGCATATGAGGCGAGAGTGAACTATGATGAGGTTTTTTCTCCTATCAAAACTTGGGACTCGATTTCATTCAATCATCTTAAAAAAGATAATATTGTCATTCCACCAAAAAGAAATAACAGTAAAACTGCTGCATACGCCGGTGCGTATGTAAAGGAACCGACTGTCGGAATGCATGACTGGATTCTTTCGTTTGACTTGAACAGTCTATACCCACACCTTATCATGCAATACAACATTTCACCCGAAACCTTGGTTGAAACAGACAGAGTAGATACATCCGTTGACGATTTATTAGAAATGAAAACAAATACGGAAATTATTTCTAAGAGTAACTTGTCACTTACCCCTAATGGTGTTCTATATAATAATGACAAAAAAGGTTTCCTTCCAAAACTTATGCAGAAGATGTATGATGACAGGGTTTTGTATAAGAAGGAAATGTTGAAGACAAAACAAAAGAAAATTGATGGTGACGGCGACCCCAAAGAACTAGACAAAAGGATTGCCGCACTCAATAATAAACAGATGGCCGCAAAGATTCTTCTCAACTCGGCTTATGGTGCGTTGGGGAATCAGTACTTTAGGTATTTCGATATCAGACAGGCGGAGTCTATCACTCTATCTGGACAGTTATCTATCAGATGGATTGAAAAGAAGGTAAATGAATATGTCAACAAAATTCTACAAAATGATGAAGAAAAGAATTACGTTATCGCAAGCGATACGGATTCGATATATGTCACTCTTGGTGACTTGGTACATAAAGTGTTTAACCAAGGAACTGCAGGCAAGGAAACTGAGGATAGTATACAAACGGAACGAGTGGTTAACTTTCTTGATAGAGTCGCTCAAGAGAAATTCGAACCTTTTATTGATCGTAGTTATCAAGAACTTGCTTCGTATATGAATGCATATGAACAGAAGATGTTCATGAAAAGAGAAGTTATTGCATCAAAAGGATTGTGGACTGCGAAGAAAAGATATATTCTAAATGTCCATGACAGTGAGGGAGTTCGATATAAAGAACCAGACCTAAAAATTATGGGCATCGAGGCGGTTCGATCATCTACCCCAGCAGCATGTCGGGATAAATTGAAAGAATCCTTTAAGGTTATTATGGGTGGTGATAACGATGAACTTATTCAGTTTATCGACACTTTTAGAGAAGACTTTAAAACCTTTCCTGTAGATGAGGTTGCATTTCCTAGAAGTGTCAACGGATTACGAAAGTATTTCGATTCTGCAGAACTATACAAGAAAGGAACGCCCATCCATGTAAAGGGTGTCATTCATTTCAATAATTTGGTTAAGAAACATAAATTGGATATGACTTATCCAGTTATTAAGGAGGGCGAAAAGATTAAGTTTGTTTACCTTAAAGAACCAAATCCAATTGGCAATAATACCATTGCGATGGCATCAGTTATTCCAAATGAGTTTGGATTAAATGATTACATTGACTATACAAAACAATTCGAAAAGGCCTTCCTTGATCCAATTAAAACCATCACTGATGCTATTGGATGGAAGGTTGAAAAAATATTCACAATAGACGATTTTTTTTAATAGGAGAATAATATGTCTGGACTAATGAGTAAATTGAGAAAGAATACTTCTTTCAAAGACGGAAGAGTTAATACTCTTTCCGAATCTCCATTTCTACACGAAAAGGATAATATTCCTACAAACATTCCTGCAGTGAATGTTGCATTTTCTGGTTCGTTGGATAAAGGATATACATCTGGGTTGACTATGATTGCAGGCCCTAGTAAACACTTCAAGACTGCATTTGGTTTGATTATGATGAAGGCATATCTTGACAAGTATCCAGAAGGTGTTGCACTTTTTTATGATAGTGAATTTGGTACACCGCAAAATTATTTTGATGTGTTCGATATCGATACATCAAGAGTTGTACATATTCCAGTTACTGATTTGGAAGAATTAAAATTTGATATAGTTTCGCAGTTAAAAGAAATCGAAACAGAAGACAAACTTTTTATCATGGTTGATTCTGTAGGAAACCTTGCGTCCAAAAAAGAAGTAGAAGATGCGGAGAATCAAAAATCCGCCGCCGATATGACAAGAGCAAAACAATTCAAGTCTTTGTTTAGAATGGTAACTCCACATCTAACAATGAAAGATATTCCAATGGTTGCAATTAATCATACATACGATTCTCAAGGACTGTATCCAACAAAGGTAGTTTCTGGTGGTACTGGAATGTATTATAGTGCAGATACTATTTGGATTGTAGGTAGACAACAAGATAAAGTTGGTGCAGAAATTCAAGGTTATCACTTTGTAATCAATGTGGAGAAGTCTAGGTTTGTTAAAGAAAAATCTAAAATTCCAATTTCAGTATCTTGGGATAATGGTGTAGATAAAACATCAGGTCTTCTTGACATGGCACTAGATTATGGTGTAATATCTAGATCTGGTGGATGGTATCAAATGGTTGATCCAGAAACTGGTGAAGTTGATGATAAGAAGTTTCGTGAAAAAGAAACTCATTCCATGGAGTTTTGGGAAAACCTACTGGCGGACTCTAAGTTCAATGACTTCTTGAAAAAGAAATATAGAGTTGGTAATTAGATGAAAATCTTTGCTTCTAAACATGTGTATAAACAAAGACTCAATACTTGTAGAGGGTGTGAACACTTTCAAGGTTTGGCACTCGTATGTAAAAAGTGTGGATGTTTTATGCCTGCAAAAGCAAAGATTGCAAATCTAAGATGTCCTGCAGATAAGTGGAAAGAAGTTTATGGTACTGAAGATAAAGAACCAGAAACAATTACTTTGATCGATCAAAAAAAAACTTTAACTAAAGAAGAAAAGATTATAGAACTACATAATAGAGCGAAGACCTTAGAGTCTGAAGCAAAAAAACTTTATGATGAAGCGGATAAATTGAATGGAATTAAGTGAAAGTATAATTCTAAGTGCATTATATTCTAATGAAGATTATGTGCGAAGAACATTGCCATACCTAGAAAAAGATTATTTTACTAGTGAACCAAATAAAGTTATATTTGAGTTGATTCGTAGTCATGTTGAAAAATACAATACTACACCAACCAAAGATTCTTTAATGATATCATTAGATGATGTTAGTTTGAGTGAAAATAATTTTAAAGAGTCACATGCTCTTATTGAGTCATTAAAAGAAACGGATGAGAAACAAACAGACTGGCAAGTAGACCATACTGAAAAGTGGTGTCAAGAACGTGCATTATATAATGCAGTTATGAAATCTATCAGTATATTGAATGACCATGAAGATCAGAAGGGTGATTTACCAAAACTACTACAGGATGCACTTGCTGTATCATTTGATACACATATTGGACATGATTTTGTTGATGATTTTGAAACTAGATTTGAGTTTTATAATAGAGTAGAAGAAAAGATACCTTTTCACTTGGAATTATTCAACGAAATTACCAAAGGTGGACTATCGAACAAAACATTAAATGTTGCTCTTGCTGGTACAGGTGTTGGTAAATCTTTGTTTATGTGTGACCTTGCAGCAAACCATTATATGATGGGGAAAAATGTTTTATACATTACATTAGAAATGTCTGAAGAAAAAATTGCAGAAAGAATTGATGCTAACTTGCTTAACATTTCTATTGCGGATGTTGCAAGTACTTCGAAATCTTCATTTGAGAAGAAAATAGAAAAGATTAAAAACAAAACCACTGGTAAGTTGATTATTAAAGAGTATCCAACTGCAGTTGCAAATGCAAATCACTTTAGACATTTGTTGAATGAATTGCATCTGAAAAAGAACTTTACCCCTGATGTTATATTCATTGATTATTTGAATATTTGTAGTTCTGCAAGAATTCGATATGGTGCTGGTATAAACTCTTATACTCTTGTAAAATCAATTGCAGAAGAACTGAGAGGACTTGCTGTTGAGAATAATGTACCTATCATCAGTGCGACACAGACCACTCGTTCTGGCTACTCAAATACAGATGTTGACTTAACAGATACTTCAGAGTCTTTTGGACTTCCTGCGACTGCAGACTTGATGTTTGCGTTGATATCTACTGAAGAGTTGGAAGACATGAATCAGATTTTGGTTAAACAATTGAAGAATAGATATAATGACATTAATAATCATAAACGCTTTGTTGTCGGAATCGATAGGCCAAAGATGCGACTGTATGATGCAGAAAATTCTGCACAAGATGATATCGTAGAAGAAGTGAGTACATCATCCTATAAGAATTTTCAAAACGAAGGAAAGAAAAAAATTGGAAGTGTGGAGATAAAAATATGACACAAGAAGCAAATACTGCAACTACTGCAGAAACAACAGTTCATTTTGAAGTAGATGAAGATAATTTTGATATACGACCACCAGATGGCCAACGGGCATTTATTTCTGTTTGGGATAATGTTTTATCTGATGAAGATTGTACTAAGATGATTGAATTGTTTGAAGATGCAAACGAACATCACAGAAAAGTAAATACCGAAGCGAGAACATATACCGAAGTAAATTTCTTTGACCCAGAACTATCTGAAAAGTTCCCAGAGTTTGAAGAATTTTCTATGAAACTTTTAAGTATTATTTCTGAGTATACTGAAATGTATCGCAGACATAATAACATTATGTTTTTTCCTGGCCAGTGTGTCAACGAAGAAATTAAAATGAAAAAATATACTAAGGGTTCTGCTGATGATTTTAAATATCATTCAGATGTTGGAGACCACTTATCTGCAAAAAGATTTGTTGCATGTTTCTTTTATTTGAATGATGTCGAAGAGGGTGGGGAGACCGTTTTCCCAGATTATAATCTAAGTGTGAATCCAGTTAAGGGAAGACTTGCCATCTGGCCACCTTTCTGGACACACCCACATCAATGTATGCCCGCAAAGTCTGATGATAAGTATGTTGTCGGTACATATCTCCATTATATGTAAAATTATAAATAATGGTATTAACTTAATAAAAAGGGAATTCCATTGGCAAACCTTGGATCAAAAGAAGCAAAGTTTGAAAAACCATATTTGAATATGGTTGCAGATGTTATTAATGGTAAAAAAGAACTAAAGTTTGCGGATAGATCAAAGGCCGTAGTTCAATTGACTCCAGAAGTAAAAAAGTTTCTTGGGGCAGTGAAGGACAAATCACAACCTAGAGTTACAGGTTCTTTAACAAAAGGTGGCCAGTACCTTCCCATTTTTAATGGATACAAGTGGACACAAATAGATAAAGCGCCCTTTAGTGGAATGGGAGGCGGTTCTGATGGGAAAACTACCCAGATGCAAGAACTCGCCTCTCTTTTTGCAATACAAAAAAGTATTGAAAATAATGGGTATACTAATCAAGGCGCCTTTATGAAATTATATCGCAATGATTTGAAAACGATATATCCTGCAATGAATGAAGAATGGGAAAACACATTCTTCCAGCAACAACTCACCACATATAGAGAAGTCGGAAACACCAGATATGGACACTACTCCAGAGATGGTGGGTTTATGGATTATATTACTAGTATTTGCAAACAAAAATATGGTATTGCAAAAAAGGATACTTGGAATCCTGCAGATATATGGCTAGTATCTGACCTTAATAAAGTAAAAAATACCTTGAAAGAAAAGGTATTAGACGATGTAACTTCATTAGAAGAATTTAATGCTATTCTTAGAGATATGTTTCATGAGAGAAGAATCGTTGGAATTTCTCTAAAGAAAATGTCTGGGAGAACTGCAAAATGGGAACTTGTGAATCTAGAAAATATGGATATTTTCGATGATAAAGAATATAATTTTAAACTTTCTGATATTGATATAAATTTAAAAACAAAAGGTAATGGAGAGTTTGTTAACTCAGATACCAAAATTGTTGTAGAAGGTAAAAAGGGAAAAATTAAATTTCAAATCAGACAAAATAGTGCTGGGTTTAATAATTTAAAAATTGAAGGGACAGACTTGGGTGCGACTTCTGCAAGACTTGGTAAAGTTCCTTTAGATATGGCCAGAAAAATTTTTATAGATGAAGGCCTTACTTGGGATAACGATAACAAAAACTATCCTACATCCGAACAAGAATTTATGAATGATTATAATAGATTCTTGTATAAATTCAATAAAATAAAACAATATACAGGAATAACCGAAAACCAGTTTCAAAAGAATGTGGTATCGGTATTTAATACATCCAGACCAGATTATGCTCATAGTAAATTGATGCAGCTGCATTTGGTGTGTGAAATTGTCTCTATTACAAATGACGAAAAAAGAGATGATTTACTAACAACTTTAACATATCTTGCCCAGAAGAAGGGAAAGATATTTGGGCCATTCGGGAAACTTTACTAATGAAATCATTTACAAAATATCTTAATGAATCAAAGGGTGGAAAAAATTTACACCTAGAACACCTTGAGGATGAAATTTTAAACTTTGGGGTCGATGGTGGTCGTGCTGCTGTTCGATTTCTTTTATCTTTAAGAGACATGTTGTCTGGAAACTCAGATTCTAAAGTAAACATGACAGTTAAATGGGACGGTGCTCCTGCTATATTCGCTGGGATTGACCCATCAGATGGTAAGTTTTTTATTGCAAAAAAGTCTGTATTTAATGAGACTCCATTGTTATATAAAAGTACGGCAGAGATTGCTGCAGATACAAAACTCAGTCCTGCCTTAAAATCAAAATTTACTGTTGCACTTCAAGAATTTTCCAAGTTGGGAATCACGGGGGTAATTCAAGGCGACTTGATGTTTACTGATGATGTGTCAGAAAAAACACTTGACGGTGAGACATATCTAACATTTCAACAAAATACATTGATGTATGCAGTTCAGAAAGACTCTGACTTAGGAAGGGCGATCAACGCTGCAAAGATTGGAGTTGTTTGGCATACAACATATTCTGGAAAAGATTTACCATCAATGACAGCTTCTTTTGGTGTTAATATTTCTGGACTAAAGAAAACCTCGTCTGTGTGGATGGATGATGCAACATATAAAGATGTTTCTGGTTCTGCAAAATTTACTTCTTCTGAACTAAAAGCATTTAATGGTCAAATGTCTCAAGTTGGTAGAAAATTTAAGAAAATTAAAGCAAACGACTTTAAAACATTCATGCAACTCCAAAACAAAACTTTCATCAAAGGACTTGCTGGTGCAAGTTTTAAAACATATCTTAACACATATATTCGTGAAGGACAGAATATTTCTACAAAGAATATGAAAAATCTAGACTATTCGATGTATGTTAAAAACTTTTTTGATGAAAAGGTTATTGCAAAATTAAAAACAGAAGGTGCAAGAAAAGATAAAGAGAGAATTAGAGATGAGGCAGTAAAGCAATTAATTAAATTAGATAGTGTTGCATATGCAATTGTTGATTTTATGGAAGAATTAATTAGTGCTAAGTCTCTTATTATAAATAAACTAAATAGTGTTAAACAATTAACGCAGATTTTTGTTCGTACAAAAAACGGTTATGAAGTGACAAATCCAGAAGGTTATGTTGCAATTGATACGAAAGGTAATGCCGTCAAAATTGTAGATCGAATGGAATTTAGTTACAATAACTTTACTGCAGCAAAGGCATGGGACAAGTAAAATGGATATAAAAAATATAATCGAAAATCTTAGAAACGAAGATTCTTTAAATGAGGGTGTCAACGACCCAGGCATATTTAAGGCGGTGTTTCTTGCTGGTGGGCCAGGTTCTGGTAAGTCTTTTATCGTAGGTAGAACTGCACTTACTTCTTTTGGAATGAGAGTTGTAAACTCTGACCCTGCATTTGAAAGGGCATTAGATAAGGCTGGTCTGGACAAAGGAAACCCAGACGATATTTTCTCTGACCTTGGACAACAAGTAAGAGGTAAGGCAAAAGCACTTACTGCGATGCAACAGGCGGGATATATGAGGGGTAGACTTGGACTTGTTGTCGATGGTACTGGAAAAGATTATGACAAAATTAAAAAACAAAAGGTCAAATTAGAGGCGATGGGTTATGAAACCGCCATGATTTTTGTCAATACCGATTTAGATACCGCATTAAACCGAAATAGATTAAGGGCGAGAAGTCTTCCAGACAATGAAGTTGAATCTATGTGGAAAGGTGTCCAAGGAAACATTGGTAAATTCCAGTCTGCGTTTAAATCAAAAATGTTTGTAATCGATAACTCCGATGGTGCAGACTTCGAAAGAGATGTTATGAGAGCATATAGAACTATTGGAACATGGGCAAAGAAGACTCCAACCAATAATGTCGCTAAAAAGTGGATTTCTGCAGAAAAGGCAGCTAGAGGAATTAAAGAAGAACTACTTAGAGAAGACGCAGAGTTTGCACAGGACAGTTTAGAGATGATGTTAAGACAACTCATTATTCTTTCTAATAAGTCTACAGAACTTGCAGAGGCACTTATGGAAGAAGTGGATAATCCACAAAATAACGAATATGAAATGGAGGCGTGGGTAGTTTCTAAAGTGACAAAGGCCAAGGATTACATTGACGCTGTTTATGATTATAGTATCATGGACGAAATGGATGATGACTAATGTTAGGATTTACTCAGTATCTTTCTGAAGGTATCAAACTTAAATTGATTCGTGGTAAAGGACAAGATGTTCTTAAAATGTGGGATACTAAGGAAAAGAGTTGGGTAGAACTAAGAGGAAAATCCGATTTTGAGCGAAGATACGATCCAAAAGATCCATTACACAAAGCAATTACTGCTCTTGGCAAGTCAGCTAGTATTTCTGATTTTGTTAACGGAGATGAAGTCAGTATTAACCCGAACCACCCAGATGGTAAAAGGGCATTAAAAATAATAAAAGGTTTGATGAAATGAAAACATTCAATCAATATATTCTTGAAAAAGAAATGCCAGAAATTTACTGCGATATGGATGAAGTCCTTTGTAATTTTACAGGCGGATACACAGATACATTTAATAAAGACTTTGCATCAACTGATAAAGAAGAAAGATGGGAAGATATTAAATCCAAAAAAGATTTTTGGCATACCCTTCCATGGATGCCTGGTGCAGAAAAAATGTGGAGAATGTTAAACAAATATAATGCAAATATTTTATCTGCTTATTCTAAGAGAGATTCAAACTCACAAAAAGGTAAAAGAACTTGGATTTCAAAAAATTTGAGATTGAATGGAAAAATACATTTAGTCCAACGAGCAGATAAACAGAAATTTGCTACAACAAATGGTAAACCAAATATTCTAATTGATGATTATCCTAAGAATATAAAAGAGTGGGAGGCAAAAGGTGGTATTGGTATTCGTCATATCAATCCAGCGAAGACTATGAGAGAATTGGAGAAGTTATTGAAATGAAAACTTATAAACAGTTTCAAAATATAGAAGAAATGGTATTATATCATAGACAGAACGAAATACCACTGATTGATAATGTCTTTCGATTGGGTTCAAATAATTTTTACGAAACCTTTAAAGTTGCAAGAAGACTATATGAAGAAGGTAAGGTAGAGTTTGACCTTTACGACATCGAAATGTTACAAACAGATATTGGCGAGTGGGCGATGTTTGAGGAACAAGAATATGTTCCTTTGGACTGTCCTTTGATGGAAGAAGAAGATGTAGAATTGAATTCTCCAAAGAGAGGTGGAAAGAAAAAGTATTATGTATATGTTAAAAATGATAAAGGAAATGTAATTAAGGTTTCTTTTGGAGATACAACAGGATTGACTGCAAAAATTAATGACCCAGAGGCAAGAAAGAGTTTTGTTGCAAGACATAATTGCGATCAGAAGAACGATAAGACAAAACCAGGCTATTGGGCATGTAGACTTCCAAAGTACGCAAAACAACTTGGATTGAGTGGTGGTGGTAATTTTTTCTGGTAAGAGGTAATATATAATGGTTCCATATATTGAAGAGTATATTGATGAGAGAACAGTAAAGAGAACATTTTCTGGTGATGCCGATATAACTGATTTAGTATGGCACAGAGATAATGAAACTAGATTGGTTGAAATAGTACACTCTGATGACTGGCACTTTCAGTATGATGACGAATTTCCTTTTCCTCTTTTGAAAGGGATGATGTTAAAAATAAACAAAGGAGTTTTTCATAGAGTCATAAAAGGATATGACTGTGGAAAATTAGAAATAAAAATTCATAGGTTTGACACATGACACAAGACGATATAGATTTTGGTTTTACAGCAGTAGATGAAGAGGATCTTAAAGGATTATCTGGTACATCTACACAGACTGACGAGATGACTTCTCAGTTGGAGACTACAGGCGAGAGCGTAAAACTTTTAGAATACAAAATGGACAATCTTGCAGACCGTCTTGGTAGTATGCTGGATGAAGTTTCTACAGTAAAAGATTATTATGAAAATGAAAAGGTTATTGTATCAAATAAATTACAAGAGGTGGAGAATTTGATTTTGCCACTTCTAAATAATTTAATGAAGAATAAAGAAAAAGAGTATATTTACTGGCCCAATAGAGAGGCTATTATCAATCAACAGATTGAAAGAATCACTAAAATTACAAGAGCAGGGTCATGAAAGATACAGTAGTTTTTACATTTGGTAGGTTTAATCCTCCAACCACAGGACACGAAAAACTTATAGAAAAACTTGCATCGGTTGCCAAAAAAGAAGGCGCCGATTTTATGGTATTTCCTAGTCATTCGCAAAATGACAAAAAGGATCCTTTAGATCATAAAACTAAAGTTGGTTTTATGAAAAAGATGTTTCCAAAATATTCTCGTAATATCATCTCTAATAGAAATGCAAAAACTGCATTTATGATTGCGCCTATGCTATATGATATGGGTTATAAGAGATGTATTATGGTTGTCGGTGGAGATAGAGTTACAGAATTTAAAACTACACTTAACAAATACAATGGTAAAAAAGGAAGTCATGGTTTCTATGATTTTAAAGGTGGTATCGAAGTAGTCTCTGCAGGAGAAAGAGACCCAGATGCAGAGGGTGTTACTGGTATGTCAGCATCTAAAATGAGAGCAGCAGCAGCTGCAAATAGATATGAAGATGAGAAAGACCCGAAAACTGGTAAAATACTCAACGGATTTAAATCTGGTTTGCCTTCTGCCTTTGAAAAGTCTAATGGAAAAAAATTATTTGATACTCTCAGAAAGTCAATGAATATAAGTGAAGAATTGTTAGAGTTTCTTGAAGCAACCAATGCAGACTTTTCACGTTTTATTGAAACAGAATTTGTAGAGATTGTAGAAGATATCGAAGATGAAATATTGATGGAATCTGTTTATAAAGAGTTGGATTTTAAAATTGGTATTGATGATGATTATGCAACAGTATATAAAAAAATATACAATAATGAAGAAGTATCTCAAAAACAAATTGATGATTTAGAAAAGTTTGCAGATAGAATGCTTGCAAAGTATGATATTGATGTTACATTTACAAGACACTTTGTTGATAGAATGAATGATACTAGAAATGACCCAGAAATTAAAGTAGCAGAACTTCAAAAGTTTTTTAAAAAAATTCAAAAGAAAAAGGGTTCTCAGATTAAGGCAAACCCCGACATTGAAGCAGTTCTCAAAGACATGTCAACTAATTTAAATTTACCTGTAGTTATCAATTATAAGAATGGTGATTTTGAGGTTGTCCATAAAACAATCATGCGTAAAAAGAATTTTTCTACATCAAGTAAAGAATTGAAATATGAAAGTCTTGAGGAAGCGAATTATCAAGTAGATATTGAAGGATTGCCCACTTTTTATGTAGATGCAAGTAGTGCTGGGGAAGTTAAAAATAACCTACGCAAAATGTTAAAAAATCCAAAGATTATTAAAGATGTTGAGAAAGTTACTGATGGTGAAGTTAAAAAAGATTTCCGTGACAGGATTACTGGAAAAGATGAAGGTGTATCTCGAGCCCAACAGGCTGCAATTGCAATCGCTAAAAAGAAGTCTGGTAAATATGACAAAGACGGTAATAAAATAGAAGATTGTTGGCCTGGCTACAAACAAGTAGGAATGAAAAAGAAGAGTGGTAAAGATGTTCCTAATTGTGTTCCAGAAGATTTTAAGATGAATCCAGAAAGAGAAAAGGATTTAGAAAAGATTGCAAAAGATTTGCCAGATGATGATTTTAAGAAAAGATACGGTGATGAGTGGATGCAAGTTAAGATGGCAACTGCAATGAACATTCTGAAAAAGAAACTTGGTTATTCTACAGAAGATTTAGAAGAGATTGCATGGTTACACAGACCAAGAGGGTCTTCCAGAACAGTAAAATTTAAAAAGAAAAAAGATGTTATTGAACCAACTTTAAAAGATAAGATTGCGGCTCGCCGCAAGCTTGCGAGAAAGATTGGAGACAAACTAGCATATAAAATGAGTTGGCAAGATGTGATGAAGGCAGTTAACGAAGATGCAGAGATAAAAAGTTTTTCACAATTTATTTACGAAAGAAAGACAACTCAAGACCCAGATATCAAAGACAAAGATGGATCTCAACCAAAAAAGTATTATGCAAAAGATGCTGATGGTGATGAGATGTCAAAATCAACAAAAGACAAAAGAGCTGCTCACTTTAAAAAACAGGCGTCTAAACCAGATGGAAAAGACTCTTCTTATAAACCAGCGCCTGGAGATGCGGATGCAGAAACGAAACCTTCGCAATATACTAAGAAATATAAACAAATGTTCGGCGAAGATAGTGCAGAGACACTAGACGAAGCTAAGATTGCTGGACTAGTTAAGAAGGCAGATAAGTCTGGTATTTCATATGAAATTCTAAAAAAGGTATATGATAGAGGTATGGCAGCCTGGAAAGGTGGCCACAGGCCAGGAACTACTCCACAACAATGGGCATTTGCGAGAGTAAATTCTTTTATCACAGGTGGCAAAACAAGAACCACTGGTGATGCGGATTTGTGGGCCAAGGTTAAAAAATAGATAAATAATAAGAAAACGGAGATTTTTCATGTTTAAAAAGAATATGACAATTGAAGACATTGCCGCATTTATTGGTGCAGCGTCTGCAGCGCAAGCCGCTGGTAAGAAAAAATTTAAACTTGGTGATAAAGAGTATCCTGTTACTATCAGTAAGGATGTCGCAAAAAAGGTAAGGGAAGAAGATGTCGCTGACTTTATTGGGGCTGCTAGTGCTGCGAAATCAGCGGGCAAGAAAAAATTTAAATTCGGTGATAAGGAGTACCCTGTTACGATTTCTGACAAAGTTGCGAAGGCAGTAAAAGAAGGAAAGATGCCTTGCGTTAAGTGTGAAGGTAAAGGATGCGATATGTGCAATGATAAGGGACACTTAGAAAATGCAGTAAAAGATTCTATAGAAATCAAAAAAGAAGAAATGGAAAAGGTTGAATGTCCAGAATGCGAAGGTAAAGGGTGTGACCATTGTGATGGTAAAGGATATCATGAAGTAGAAAAAGAAGAATACAAGTTGGACGGAAGAACAAAGGCCTTTAAAGAAAAACTCCAGAAATTAATGTACAAAGATCAAGGTAAAAAAGAGCTTTCCAATGAAAAAGAATTTGATGGTAGACAATCTGCATTTAAAGAGAAATTGAAGAAACTTGGATATAGAAAAGAAGATATCACTACTGAAGAGATTTTTAATAAAATTTTAGAAGAACGTTGGGAAGTTAAAGCTGGAAAACATGCAATCGGTAGTTTATCTTATGATGATAAAGAAATTGTAAATGTTGACAAGAAAACTGCTGCTAAACTGCAAGCATACTTCAAAAAGACAAAAGATGGAAAAGCATGGAGAGAAATTTTCCAAGGCCTTGGTAAAGGCAAAGACTCTGTAGAAGACCAAAAGTCGTTTGATGCGTATGCAAAAAGACTTGTTGGAGAAGAGTTGGAAGAAGCTAAATCGTCAACTGGATATGAACTATATCATAAAGATTTTTCTAGTGCAATGAAACATGCATATGATTTTGCTAAGAAAAAGTTTGGAATCGAAATTGACCCAGAAGAAATTGATGATAAAGTTGCTATGGGCCCTAGAAAACCATCCAGTGGAAAAACAAATTCATATCGTTTAATGGGTACTGATAAGAGAGGTAAATCTAGAGGTGTCCAAATTCAAGTTGCAAACTTGGACAATAAAAGATATGAACTCAATATGTATAAAGAAGAAGTTGGAGTAATGTCTCACGAAGAGTGGGATTTATATGAAGTTAATCTTGATGAAATGAAAATGAATGACCCTAAGTTGCTAAAGATGTTTGACAAACTAAAGAAGGGTTCTAAGATTAAACTCAAGACTAGTTCAACAATCAGTCGAGGTAAAGACTATGTAGAGTATATTGTCAAGTCAAAGAACACAGTAAACAAAGGTAGAGTAGAAAAGATTACACTTGCTACTGTAGGTAATGAAGGTGCAGTCAAGAAATTCTTATACAAAAGAGATGGAACTGTAGGATTTGCTATCGGTGACATGGGTGCATCTATTGATGATATCAAAGAAGAATTACAAGAGGCTGCTCCTAAGATTAGAGGTAGCAATCCAAAACTTAAAAATGGAATTATACGTTCTATTCGTGGAAAGGACGGAAAAGTATATGATGTTGAATTGCAATTAGATAGAAGAGGTATTAGATTTAGAACTCTAGATGATATGGGTACGATTAATACTATTGACCTTCGTCAAGCGTCCAAGATATTTGAAGACTTAGAAAATCTTAATGAGAAAAAATATTCCAAAAAACAATACAAGATGGCGTTTGGTGTTCTAAACGACCCTCGTTGGAAGGGTGGGAATATGACACAGATTATCAGAACAATCGAAAAGATTGCAAAAGGACTTTCTGATGACCCTGCAGTTTCTAAAGCAATCCAAATAACAAATGAAGATTTGCAAGAAGGTACTTGGGCATTTGCTGACAAGTCATCCAAAGTGACTGCATTGAAGAAATTGATGTCTAAACCAATTACTCTTGGAAAAGAGGGAGATGACGCAACAGATGCACTTTATAGTCTATTGGGTGACGATGAATTGTTTGACGACCTTTATGCTGCTGGTAAGAGAAATCCAAAGGGTGATGCTCGTCCAGTAATTAAAAAGTGGTTTAAACAGAGAATTAAAGACAACTCTTACGGAATGGGTAAAGATGCTGCAGACCTTGCAAAGAAACTTGGACTGAAAGAAGAGGCAGAACTTTTCGTAGAGTTAAAGGAACCATTTATTGTATATGATACCGCTGATGATAACAAAGTTGTTGCAACGGCGTCAGATGAGAAGGGTGCAAAGTCATCTATTGCAAGTGCAGAACTTCCCCCAATGAGAATCAAAGACAAAAAGACTTTGAAAATTGCGAAATCTCGTAAAAAACAAATGATTGGCCGCCCTTTGATGGCACAACATTGTATGGAAGACTCCCAACTTACAGAGTCTATTATTGATGATATGAGAGATATCGTTGATAATAAACAGGCAAAGAAAATCAAAGGAACTATGGTGGATTTGTTTACTGCATCTGCAGTTGTTCAAATATATGACAAGGTTAATGATTCTAATAAGTCTAAAATGGAAAAACTTCCATTACCTAAGTTAGTTGATCTTGCATATAAAATTATGAAGAGGGAAGAAATTAACGAAATTAATACAATCATTGAAAATGCAGATAAAAAAGATGCAAAGGAAATGGAAGAAATCGTTAGAGAAATTAACCCTAAATATAATACGAAACAAATTAAAAAAGAAGTAGAACAAATGGCAATGGAAAAGTATGGTAATAAATCCAGAGCCAGAAAAATTGCAAGTTATGTAAAATAGAGGAGAAATTAAATGTCATTACCTAAATGGGCATCCCCAGCGAAGTGGATGAAAAACGCAGTAGCAACCAATCGTGGATGGGAAAACGAAAAAACTGGTGAAGTATACAAAAAAATGAATGGATTAAAAGATAAGATTGATGAACTTGCTCCAGTCAAGAAAAAATCTACTGCGAAGAAAAAGGTAGAGGTTGTTGAAACACCAGAATCTGGTTCTGAAGAATCTGATTCAGAGGAATCTGATAGGCCTGCCGAATTGACAGATTTAACTAAACTTGAATTAGAATCTCTTGGTAGAGAACATGGGATTGAATTGGACAGAAGAAAAAAGAAAGAAGATTTGATCGCTGAATTAACAGAGGCTTTACCATAATAATAAAAGAAATATAACATGGAAAAATTTGAAAATTTGACGGAGACAAATGTAGCCAACTATCAAATGAAACATTATGATAATCCTCAATGCCATAGTATGGAAGAGTTTCTTGATGACATGAAAAGAATAAAATATGTCAAGAGACTTTTTCATAAGTATCATACTAAAGGTATTTTGAAGGAACGGTTGATAATAAATCACTTAGTAGTATTACTAAATGTATTAAATACATTGCCTTGTAATAGAGTTTTGTTTTTGAAAATTGATGAAGACCAACATTATATTCTTGCAACTTTTTTGGAGTTTCTAAACAGATTGCCAAATAGAATTGAAGGAATTAATGGTAAAATTATTGATAGTAGTATGATTGAAAGAGACAGTCACATAACACAAATTCTAGGAGAGATATAATGGCATCAGTATTTAATGCCTACCTTGCATATCAATTTATTAAAATTCTAACAACGCCTTGGAATGAAACTGAGGCGTTTAAGAATGGTGTTATTGATGATAAAGGGAATAAGTTAAAAAAAACTAATGAACTGAAAACAGATGCAGAAAAAAAATCTTTCACAGTTTTTCATAAGATTATTTTTAACCTCAAAAGAATTTTAGAAAAGTTTCCAGGCGGTAGATCTAGAATTGCAACTTATGCAGCTGCAATGGCACTTCTTAAAGAGAATAAAGAAAATTTAAAAGAAGACGACCTGCAACTACTGGAAGTTGCATTGTTAGATTATATTAATATTTTAGAAGAAGAATACCATAACAAAGAGTCTGAACTTCTAAATGAAATGTGGACTAATGACGTAATAAATGTCATTAAATCAAAAACTGGTAAAAAGAAAGTATACGACCATGCTCTTGATACTTTGTTAAAAGTTTTGCAGAGAAAGAAAAAAGAAGGTGGTAGAAGAGGTTTAAGACACAGTATTAATTATTATTCTGACCAGATTGCAAAAACATATTCTGGAGTAGATGGAAGAACTCTTGCAAAGATCATGAAACAAACATATCCAGAAATAGCGGAAGAATTTGTTGTTGAGGATATTGCAAATGTAGTAGGTGATTCTTCCAACATTGGTGGATTTATTCAAGATCCATATCAATTTGCAGGAATGAAAATATTCAAGGTAAAACCAGATTCTTTTAACAAATTTATGAGAGGTAAAAAGAAGTATGGTAGATGGGAGAACTTCATCGAAAAAGATGATGCTGCTGATATCAGAAGATATATAAAATCAAATCCTCATAAAAGATTAGTTTTACAAGATCAACAACACGGAACAATGATAATTTTACACAGAGATTTATGATGGGTATTTTTAGTGGAGCAAAAATTGCTGTTTTATTATTACTACTATCGGTTGCTGGTGGTGGTTACTTATATGTAAAAAATTTACAAGAAGATGTTGACAGACTAACTAAAAATAATGTATTGTTAGAGACAGCTGTAAATTCCAAAGATCAAGAAATTAATAGATTGAATGAAGAAATCGTACAAGTTAGAGAAGTAAATAGTAGAGTAACGGAAGAAAGTAGAAAGTTAAACGGCGAAGTTGATGTCCTAAGAAACAAATTATCAGAACATGACCTTGGTTATCTTGCTGAAAATAAGCCTGGACTTGTCCAACGAATTATCAATAAGGATATTGAAAATAGTTTAAAGGCAGGGATAGAAGAATTGACTTCAGAAAGTATAGTGGAAAGTAAATAATGAATAAATATATACTAATGTCTTCGATTTTCTTATTGGCGGGATGTTCTGTATTTACGCCAAAAGAGGTTATTGTTACAGAACAGGTTTTTACAGAAAAGGTTCCTTTGGACCTTCCCATGCCAAAACCTGTAAATTGGGTAGATTTTGAATTTTTGGTTGTTACCCCAGAAAATTATGAAGATGTGTTGAAAAAACTCAGAGAAGGTGGTAAAAGTGTTGCCCTGTTCGCAGTCGATGAAGAATCTTATAAGAATTTATCATTGGTTGTTAACGATATGAAAAGGTATATCGGAGAACAGAGAGTAATAATCATAGAATATAAAAATTATTATGAAAAAAATAAATAAATAAAAGTAATATTTTTTAGGATTTAAAAATGCCACAAGAAACTGTAACCGAAAACAGACTAGATAGAATTGAAGAAAAAATTGATAAGTTGTCCGAAGCGATGATTTCTATTGCTAGAGCAGAAGAAAAACTTGCTGGCATGGAACAAAAATATGCTTCACAATATGAAAGACTAAATCGTTTTTCAGAAAAACTAGACACCTTAACCCTCAAAGTAGAAGAAAATTCTAGAACAACTGCAGTATTCCAAAAGGCATTTTGGGTTATTTTTGCCGCCGCAGTCTCCTCTATCGCCGCAAATTTATACATGATGGGTTAAAAATTACTTGACTTATCCCCTATAATAGTGTAGTATACAGAAACTACACTATTTTTTTATTTTGGAATGATTGATGCTTTATATTGACCGAACCTTTATCCAAAGGCTTTCCCCCCAACTAGAAGGTTTTACCAAAAAAAGAGACACCCTGTATAACTTTAGGTGTCCTATTTGTGGTGACTCTAAAAAGAAAACTTATAAGATGAGGGGGTTTCTCTACGAAAAGAAAAATAACTTCAGATACATGTGCCACAATTGCGGTGCAAGTATGGGTCTTGCACAATTTATGAAAGAGGTAAACCCATCATTGTACGAAGAGTATGCAATTGAAAAGTGGAAAGATGGGCAGAGTGGTAAAACTAAAGGTAACTTTGAAAAAGATGTAGACTATAAGTTTGACTTTACTCCAACCTTTAAATCTAAGTGTTCTTTTGATTGTGGAGAGAAAGTTTCTGACCTGCACCAATCACATCCAGCGAAAAAATATTGCGATCAAAGAAATTTACCAAATCAAGAATTGTTATATTATACAGATGATTTTAAATCTGTTGTTGACAAAGTTAGTAAAGAAGGATATAATCTTCAGAAATTTGATAAAAGAATTGTTATACCCTTCTTTAATGAAAAATGTGAGTTGATTGCCTTACAAGGTAGAAGTCTCAATCCAAATTCTTCGATGAGATATATCACAATAAAAATCAAAGAAGTGCCAAAAATTTATGGGTTGGAACGTGTTGACCCAGAAAAAACAGTCTATATAGTAGAGGGGCCATTAGACTCTTTATTTGTGGACAACTCTCTTGCCATGGCAGGAAGTGATATAGACAAATCATACTTCAGTGACTTTTCTGATGTAGTCTTTATACTTGACAACGAACCAAGAAACAAACAGATTGTGGATAAACTGTCAAAGATTATCAATGATGGTTTCAAGGTTGTAATATGGCCAGAAAATATTAAAGAAAAAGATATTAATGACATTATTCTGTCTGGAATAGACACTTTAGAATTAATGGACATTATAAGTAAAAATACCGTTGATGATCTTGAAGCAAAATTAAGATATTCTCAGTGGAAAAAATGTTAGGACAAAGAGGTAAAAATGAAAATAAAAATCGATTATGAACGAGATGCCAACTTTTCCGAACAATCCCTAAAATTATTAAAAGACTACTACTGCACAGAAGAAGAAAAATCCCCACAAGACGCCTTTGCTAGAGCTGCAATTGCGTATAGTTACGGTGACAAAAAACTCGCCCAGTCGATTTATGATGCAGTGTCAAAGGGATGGTTCATGTATTCTTCTCCAGTTTTATCAAACGCTCCAAAGTATGGAGAGAAGGCTAAGGCGTTGCCCATTTCGTGTTTCTTGGCATATGTGCCAGATACCCTAGAGGGACTTATTGAACATTCATCTGAACTGAGATGGTTATCAGTTAAAGGTGGTGGTGTCGGAGGACACTGGACAGATGTTAGGTCGGTGTCTAATAAGGCGCCAGGCCCTATTCCTTTTCTCAGGACTGTTGATGCGGATATGACTGCATATCGTCAGGGTCGCACTCGTAAGGGTTCTTATGCTGCTTATATTGATATCGATCACCCAGACATTATAGAGTTTCTTAATATCCGTGTACCAACAGGGGATGTGAATAGAAAATGTTTTAATATTCATCATGCGGTTAATATTACAGATGATTTTATGAGGGCAGTGAAAAATAATGAAAATTGGGATCTTGTCGATCCTTCTGATAAATCAGTAAGAGATACAACACCAGCTCGTAAACTTTGGGAACAATTATTAGAAGTTAGATATAGAACAGGAGAACCTTATTTAAACTTTATCGATACGGCGAATCGTGCATTGCCATCTCCTATGAAAGATAAAGGTTTAAAAATTCATGGTTCAAATCTTTGTAATGAAATTCATTTACCAACATCAGATGATAGAACGGCTGTGTGTTGTCTCTCTTCACTGAATCTAGAATTATATGATGAATGGAAAGATACATCTTTGGTAAAAGATTTAATTAAATTTTTAGACAATGTTCTTCAATATTTTATTGATAATGCACCAGATGAAATTAGTAGAGCGAGATTTTCTGCAGAACAAGAAAGATCACTTGGACTTGGTGCAATGGGGTTTCATTCTTATTTACATAAACACAGAGTTCCTTTTGAATCGGAAGATGCAAAAATTATAAATGAAGAGATGTTCAAAAGAATCAAAGAACATGCGGTAGAATCTACTAAAGAACTTGCGATTGAAAAGGGCGAATGTCCAGATATGAAGGGATATGGTGTGAGAAATTCACATCTTCTTGCGATTGCCCCAAATGCAAACAGTTCTATTATTGCAGGAACATCGCCGTCCATTGAACCATCTAAGGCGAATGCATATACACACAGAACTAGGGCGGGTTCTCATTTGATTAAGAACTCCTACTTGGAAGAAGAACTAGAAAAGGCCGGTTTGAATACAGAAGAGATTTGGTCTTCTATTATTACAAATGGTGGTTCCGTTCAACATTTGAATCTGGACGAACACATTAAAAATGTATTTAAAACTGCAATTGAAATAGATCAACTAAAAGTGATTGAACTTGCTGGAGATAGACAAAAATATCTATGTCAGGGACAGTCTTTGAATGTGTTCTTCCCTGCAGGAGCAACAAAGGCATATCTTCATAAGATCCATTATGAGGCATGGAAACAGGGATGTAAAGGACTTTATTATTTGAGAACCGAAACATCAAATCGTGCAGAAAATGTTGCACAAAAAATCGAGAGAGATGCATTAAAAGATTTTGCATCCCAACAAACAACAGAAGACTCGCAAGATGAATGTCTTGCATGTCAAGGATAAAGAGGAAAAAATGGAAGTTCAATTATATTCAAAATCAGGTTGCCCTTTTTGTGTAAAGGCAAAAAGTTGGTTTGATGACCACGGCATTAGTTTTTCAGAAATTTTATTAGATGATGAAGAACAGCGTTTACAATTTTATCAAAGATTAAATGGTGTAAAGGAAACAATTGCAAATAGTGCAAAACCTGTAAATTCTATGCCACAAATATTTGTAGATGGAAAGCGCCTTGGTGGATATGACGATCTAATGAACAATGCAGAAAAAATTATGAAAAAGTTGTCTGGTGGATTGATGAAGCCATCCATTACATACAAACCATTTTTTTATCCTTGGGCGGTAGAAATTACTACCAGACATGAAAAGGCACATTGGATTGAGGATGAAGTTGATCTCTCAGAAGATGTTACTGACTGGAAAACTGGTAGAGTTACAGAAATTGAAAAAGATTATATTACAAATATCCTAAGACTTTTTACACAATCTGACGTTGAGGTTGGAAAAAATTACTTTGAGCAATTTATTCCAAAGTTTAAAAATAATGAAGTTCGTAACATGTTAGGTTCGTTTGCAACAAGAGAAGGAATTCATCAACGTGCATATGCTTTACTTAATGATACTCTTGGACTTCCAGATAGTGAATACCATGCATTTTTAGAATATGATGAAATGACGGATAAGGTTGAATTTATGACAGCTTCTGACCCGTCTACAGTTAGGGGTTTGGGTTTGTCCCTTGCAAAGGCAGTATTTAATGAAGGTGTTGCATTGTTTGCTTCATTTGTAATGTTACTAAACTTTCAGCGCTATGGTAAGATGAAAGGTATGGGTAAAGTTGTTGAATGGAGTATTCGTGACGAATCCATGCATGTTGAGGGGGTTGCAAAACTTTTTAGAACATACTGTAACGAACATTCCAGAATTGTTGATGATTCTTTCAAAAAAGAAATTTATGAAATGGCAAGAATGTCAGTTGAACTTGAAGATAAATTTATTGACCTTGCCTATAATCTTGGTGAAATAGATGGACTTAGTTCAAGTGATGTAAAAACTTATATTAGATATATAACAGATAGAAGACTTCTTCAGCTAGGCCTGAAAACCAATTTTAAAGTAAAGGAAAATCCTCTTCCTTGGTTGGAGTGGATTCTTAATGGTGCAGATCACACGAACTTTTTTGAGAATCGTGTGACTGAATATGAAGTAGCAGGGTTGAAAGGAACTTGGGAAGAAGCATACTCAGCATAAAGGAATAATAAATGAAAAAAATAGGCTGTAATTTATGCGCTGGAGAATATACAATAGAAACCCATAATTCCGAACAAATTCGTTTTTGTCCAGTCTGTGGTGAACCTCTAGAAGACTATATAAATATAGAAGAAGAGGATGACTATATGGATGAAGATGAATGGGAAGAATTCGAAGAATAGCAGGAATTGATTATAGTTTAACCTCTCCCTCTGTATGTGTATATGAGGGAGAGATTGAAAAAATAAAATTTGATGATTGTAAAATATATTTTTTATCAAACACGAAAAAATTTTCAGATTATAACTACAAAAATTTAGATGGACAAGAAAATTTGTCCAACTTTGTCATGCCTGAAGAAAGGTATGATTTTATATCTGACTGGGCAATGGATATTTTAATTTCTCATAAGATTGAAGAAGTATTTCTTGAGGATTATAGTTATGGTTCTACTGGAAAGGTTTTCCATATTGCAGAAAACTGTGGACTTCTAAAATACAAAATGTGGCAATCAGACATTAAGTTTACTTTGGTTGCACCAACTCAAATAAAAAAATTTGCAACTGGTAAAGGAAATGCAAAAAAAGAATTGATGTATGAATCATTTTTCAATGAAACATCAAGAAACCTTATAGAAGAATTTTCACAAAAATCAGAAAAAATAGGAAATCCTATATCAGATGTAGTGGATTCTTATTTCATATGCAAGTATTCTACTTCAATATAATTCACTTATTTCAAAAAACTTATTGACATTTGTTTGGCGCTACTATATATTGGTAGTTATTAAAACAAATGAGGGACACATGAATATTTTTGTTCTCAATAGAGACCCTATAGTTTCTGCAATCGAGCAGTGCGATAAACATGTTGTAAAGATGCCTACAGAATCTGCACAGATGTTGTCAACTGCACATCGTATACTGGATGGTTATGTAGAAAAACGCCCATCTAAGTCTGGTAAAAGAATGATTGACTATTGGGTGCATCCAGATAGTAATTTGGAGAATGTGTTGTATAAAGCGGTGCATCACAAACATCCTTCTACTATGTGGACTATGCAATCTAATAACAACTACAATTGGCACTATGTACACTTTTGTGCATTGTGTGATGAGTATGAGTTTAGATATGGAAGGAAACATGGTGCAGATTTGCGGTTAAGAGAAATTCTTGCATCACCCCCAAAAAATATTCCTGTTGGTTACAAAACACAACAACCTCTTGCTATGAAGTCTAATCCAGAATGTATGATGTCAGATGTAGTAGAATCATATCGTGCATTCTACCAGACTAAACAGGAAAGATTCAAGATGGTGTGGAGTAAAAGACCAATACCCGAATGGTTTGTTTTAAAAACTGCTTGACATTGAACGAGTGTACTGGTATTATTAAGAGTAATTAAAACAAAACAGGTTATAGAATTATGATTTTAATAGATTTAAGTCAGGTTATTATTTCCAATCTAATGACACAAGTTGGAAAAAATACTGATGATATAGACGATGGGCTTATACGCCATATGATTCTGAATTCTATCGTAAACATAAAGAAAAAGTTTTCGGGAGATTATGGTAATGTAGTTATTTGTTGTGACAACAAAAACTATTGGAGAAAGGATATTTTTCCATTTTATAAGTTTTCTAGAAAGAAAGAACGAGAGGATTCTGGTGTTGATTGGGGGTTAATCTTCAACACAATGCATGAAGTCAAACGTGAATTGCGTGAACATTTTCCTTATAAGTGTATTGAAGAGGAACGTGCAGAGGCGGATGACATCATTGCGGTGATTGTAGAAAAATATGCTCCATGCGAAAAGATTCTAATCGTATCTAGTGATAAGGATTTTAAACAGTTGCAGAAATATCCAAATGTTTCTCAGTATAGTCCTATTCTCAAGAAGTTTCTTAAGGAGAACGATCCAACAAAATATCTTCGTGAACATATTATTCGTGGAGACAAGTCGGATGGTATTCCAAACTTTCTTTCAGAAGATGAGGTTTTCGTAGAAAACCGCCGCCAACGACCTATCACTAAAAAGAATCTTAGTGGTTGGTTAGATATGAGTAGAGAACCAGAGGATTTTTGCGATGCAAACATGATTAAGTATTGGAAAAGAAACGAGGCGCTTGTAGATTTGTCTAAAGTTCCAGAAGAACTCAAGGCTAAAATTCTTAACAAGTTCACTAAAACCCCAAAAGGTAATATGAATAAAGTATTCAACTATTTTGTTGAAAACAGAATGATGTTACTTATGGAAGAAATTGAAAACTTTAAAGAAAAAGAGTATCAAACTTATAACGACATGGTGGAGCTATGAAAAAGTATTCAAAAGATTATAAGTCCATTTCAAAGGTGAACCCAATCGTTCATCACGACCATATCTATGGTTTTGAAGTAAAAGTGACCGAATTTAATAGTAAATGGTCACGAAATGGCAAACCAGTAGTCACTAAAAAGTTTTTTATTGACGAAAATAAAGCAGCTGAGTTCGCAGAAAGTATGCGTACTTGATTGTTTGGCCGCATGATGGAATTGGTAGACATAACGGACTTAAAATCCGTAGGCTGTAACGGCCGTGCCGGTTCGAGTCCGGCTGCGGCTACCAAACAATGGGTGGGCGGCGAAGATGGTGAGTCGCATCAGACTGTAAATCTGACACGAAAGTTGAGTTGGTTCGAATCCATCCCCACCCACCAAATTTATAGGTAGATGATGAAAATTGACATACCCCATCCAGATGAAATAAATCAAATAGGTACACAGATTACTATCCACAAGTGGGATACTTGGAATATGGATCATACTCTGGCACTAATCATTTTACCTATGTTGAAACAACTTAAAAAAGAAAAACACGGCTCACCTTATGTCGATCATGATGATGTACCAGAAGAGTTGCGACCTAAAGAGACAGATGAATATGGTACTGATGATACACACTTCGCACGATGGGATTATGTAATGAACGAGATGATATTTGCTTTTGAAAATAAAGTAGATGATTCTTGGGAAGATCAATACTTTACTGATTATGAAGAAGTAACATTTGAATTTGAGTGGAAAGGAGTCGGGCCCGCTCAACTTCGTCTGTTCCCAGACGAAAACGGTGACATGGAAGATTATGAACTTTATGAATGGGTTCGTGGTGAAAGACCCAGTAAGTTTGACCAAGAAGGTTTGAAAAAGTATCAAGAAAGAATATCTAATGGTTTTAGATTATTTGGTAAATACTATGAGTCACTTTGGGATTGAGATTTAGTTATGAAAAATAGATATAAGGAATATTAAGTTGTTTAGTAAGAAGTGTAAATTGCACTTAGAGGAAGTTGGAGAAACACCACTGCAACATTTTAAACATGCAATGTGGGTTTTCTTACAACTACAGAAGGCATCAATTGCAGTAGTCATACACGCAATCGCACCAAGATTTTTTGTATCCTATGCAAGTGATAAATGTAAACAAATATTGGAAAGTAGAAAAAAATGAGTGAAGAAAAATTTAAGGTACACAGAGCCCATAAAATGTTAGACTGGATTGAAAACGAAGTTACAGATTGGGCCCACGGTTTGGTTACTGAACACTTTGGTGTTGAGTGTCCAAGTGAATTGAACAAAGAACAAATTGAAGAAGTAATTGAAGAGTATGAAGAACTTTCTGATTATGCTGGTGGTGATTGGTTGGCCATTGGTATGAGGAATGTTGTTAGTATTTGGGAAAATGAAAATGATGAGTATCTTCTCTAATGAAAATCTTAAACTTTGAAATAAACAAGGGACTACACTGGACAACAGTTCTCACAGAGAAGATTATGTTGGCAGTGATTGGAATCTTAACTGTACTTGCTGCATCATTTGATGTAATTGAGATGATTCAAATCATGAAGATTGAACTTGCAGATTTATTTCTTTTGTTTATCTATACAGAAATTATTGGTATGGTGGGTGCGTTTTATGTAAGTAATAGAATTCCAGTCACCCTACCTATTATTATCGCAATGACTGCATTGTGCAGACTGATTGTATTACATAGTAAGGAGGCAGACCCTTGGATATTAGTTGCCGAAGCGTCTGCCATTCTAGTTTTGGCAATCGCTGCCTATGCAATGTCTCTGAAGGATAAGTTGAGTTTAGAGAAAAAATCTTTAAGAAATGAGTAAAAAGTGCTTGACATATATAGTATAATGTCGTATCATATATACGAATGATAACTTTTAGAGGAAAAAGATATGAACAAGTTTAAAATCTTCTCTGCAGTTGTTGCACTAGTTGCACTCTTTATTGCTCCGTCAGTAAATGCTCAGAGTGTTATTGGTACAGTTGTACAAGTCGACCCGATTTACGGTACACATGTAAACAGAGTACCGCAACAAGTTTGTAGCGAATATCAAGTTCCTGTCTATAATGGTGGAACCATTTATAATGGTGGTGGTATTGTAAATAATAACGCTGGTAATGTTCTTGGTGGTGCTATTATTGGTGGTATTATCGGACATCAGATCGGTAGAGGTGATGCCAGAAAACATAACCGCAATGTAGGTGCTGTTATTGGTGGACTTATAGGAAGTCAACAAATGCCAAACACTTATGGTAATGTGTATCAGCCTGGTGGAGTTGTTTCAACTCAGATTCAAAACCGTTGTTTTACTACCTACACACATCAGCAAGAAACCTTTATTACTCACTACTTTGTAACAGTAGATGTGAATGGTACTCTGGTTCGCCAGAGAACTGGAACACGATATAATGTAGGTGATGCAATCGAAGTATATACTAATTATCGTCTTCGATAAAAAGAAAGTTTTGTAATGACACATGAGAGTAGTATTCTCAGAGGGAAAAGATATCTAGTAATTGACTCTTTTTTAGATGAGAGAGTTGCAAACGATATGGAAAATCTTTGCCTAGATTATGAATTCCCTTGGTACTTTGGTTATGCAGAACAAAAACGTAAAAACAATTTTTCCACAGTCGATAAAGGCGATCCGTTTGGACTTCACAACCACCCACTGGTAAATGATGGAGTCCAAGCGGTTCATCATATTGTTAAAGAAAGAGAAGTTGTTTCTCAAAATTTTTACAAAGAGTACTTGTCTAAGATTCTTTTCAAAATGGATTCACATTTTGGTGTCGAAAGAGTTTCTGTTCAAAGAGCAAAATGCAACTTACAACCTCAATTGACAAATAATAAACCTATCTATTTTAATGTGCCACATATAGACACTATGGATAAACATATTTCGTTTATTTATTATATTAATGATAATGATGGACACACCATATTTTTTACTGATGAAAGTAAAGATAAAAACTCTCCCCTAGAGATAGAACACAGAGTTGAGAGTAAAAAGAACAGAATCGTTTTCTTCGATGGTTCTATCCTTCATACAGGACAAAATCCAATAAATTCGCATTTGAGAGCGGTAATTAACGTCAATATTGACTGGATTTGATAAAAAAAATTAAAAAAAAATTAAAAAAAATTGTAAGTCATTGATTTTGAAGGAAATGTTTTTTTCGAAAAAGCTTGACATTTGGGTTCAAAACCCTTATATTATATATGTAAGGTTGATTGATAGAGGATAAATTATGAACGAACAAATGGAAACCCTTCTAGAAAACATCAAGAAAGACTACTTTGAGTGGACTAGTCGTTGTGCTCGTAGGAAACTTGATACTGATGGTGAACTTACTGAAATCAACAAGAAAATGATTGCAGAGTTTAATGATGAACTTCACTACAAAGTTGGTAACAAGTACATCAAAGTTATCTCTAGCAAATCCGTTTGGGGTTTTATTGTCAATACTGAAAATGACAAAAAATTCCGCAAGGGTGATATCTTGAAAGCTGCTGGTTGGGCTGCTCCCGCTCGGAACGCTGCCCGTGGTAACATCGTTGATGGTGGTTACACCATTCAGTGGACTGGCCCCCTTTACCTTTAATCCGATAGGAGATATATTATGAACGTTTCTCAAATTTCTCAGATGATGACCGAAGCTCAGACCGCCGCTTATGAGGCAGCTTCGGAATTCGAAAACAAATACTTCCCAAACAATGGTTGGGGTATGTGTGGTTTTGCTTGGGTAAACCTTTACGAATACCAAGGACAGAAACTCAAAGGTAACACCAAGATTGGTCGTGCATTGAAATCTGCTGGTATTACCCAAAACTGGGAACGAATTTTCTCAGTGTGGAATCCTTCAAAGTTTCCTACGCAAAATGTTGATACTCTCGAAGCGGGTGCTCGTGCTGCTGCAGAGGTTCTTCGAAAGTATGGGTTCGTTGCCTACGCTGGAAGTCGGTTGGATTAAGGAGAGTTTTTATGTGGAATCCAAAAAACGCATCATGGGGTTGTACAGAAGTTACCAAGGAACTTGCTGTGAAACTTACTGAACTAATTCCCCTGCAAGGTTCTGTTGAAAATCCTCGCAAAAATCGACACCTTGAAAAGTTTCGCAAGGCACAAAATGTTGTCTACGATGTTTTCAATAATGGTTTGTGCAATCGGGGTTCAGAAATTAACAGAGTTCTTGGAGTAAAAGTCCGTGACTTGAACCTTCCAAGGTTCGCTTATGGAAACTATTTCCAAGGTAATTGGGATCAAGTCGAAGAACTTGTGGAAGAAAAATTCACACCAATCGTAATGAACGCAGCAAAGGAACAAGGATTAGTATGATTTATTCGCTGTTAGAATCGTCAATGCGTTGTGCAATTGAACGAGAAGAAAATATTAATGAAGATGGTTCTATTAACTGGAACTTTGTCGATGCAGACGCATATTGGACATGTTCAGAATTCTTTAAGGACTCAGAAGCATTCTACGAAGCGTTTGATGAAATCGCAAATGTTATTAATTCAGAACGCACTTCGATAGAAACTGCAGAACAATTAGAGTTTGTACTTCACTAGGAGAACTTATGTTAGCATATTGTGATTACATTGCAAATCGTATCAAAACATCTCTCACAGGAGATGGAGATTTTGAGGGGTTGATTGAGGAAGTCGGCCCTATTAAGTTTGACCTTGCTCCTGCTGGGTGGATGCAGTCAACGAAGAAGACTTTGTTGATGTGGGATAAGAATGGCAAACGCTATCGTGTAACGGTAGAAGAAGACGAATAATTTTAGTTAAAAAGGAGAGACTATTTTCTGGATGCGTCTGTGTAGAGGGCAGGCCACCTATAAGCACTATCTCAACGAGAATAATTCGCCTGTGAAATATCAGTGTCGTGAAAACGGGGAGATGTTAGTTTCAGTTGAACTAGAGCGGCAATGTCAATAAGGCCGTGCGGAGAGATTGGAGATACTAACTGGGCGCATTCAGAAAGTAGTCTTATAAGCTTACTAAATAACCTGTATGAAATTTTTAAAAAAGAAAAAACTCAAAAAGATTGATAAGTTTCTGAAGCGTGGTAGAATTGATAAAATTATCAACAAATGTTTGAAGGGAGATAGTAAATTATTTCTCGACAAGAACCAAATCGTTAAACAGAAACAAGTTACTGAGTTGAATTGGGACGGAGAATAATGGCAAAGACAATCAAAGTTAGTGGAAAGGTAAGGAAAACTGCAAAGATGAGTTCGCATGGTTCATATCGTGCAAAACGCAAACCGAACTCACCTTTGGTATTGGCTAAGAAAAGAACTCAGGCAGCATCTCAGTTTGGTAAAGACCCTGCGTTTAGAGAGGCGGTTTATGGCATACTCCAAGAAAGTTCTTGACCACTACGAAAATCCTAGAAATGTAGGTAAATTTGATCCTGACGAAGATGATATTGGAACAGGAATGGTAGGAGCCCCAGCCTGTGGTGATGTCATGAGATTGCAAATAAAGGTAAATGATGACGGTGTTATCGAAGATGCAAAATTTAAAACTTATGGTTGTGGTAGTGCTATTGCTAGTAGTAGTTTACTTACCGAATGGGTCAAAGGAAAAAGTCTTGAAGACGCCGGGCATATCCGTAATACAGAAATAGCGGAAGAACTCGCCCTTCCCCCAGTAAAAATTCACTGTTCAGTTCTTGCAGAAGATGCAATCAAGGCCGCAATAAAGGACTACAAGGAAAAACACTAATGTATCTCTGCATTTGTCACGCAGTTAAGGATGGAGATACTAGTAAGTATCACCTTATAGGTACTAAATGCGGTAAGTGTTTGGAAAAAGATCAAAAAAAACCATAGTTTCGTGAACGTGGTCGAGTGGTTAGGCAACGGATTGCAAATCCGTATTATGCAGGTTCGAATCCTGTCGTTCACTCCAAAAAAAATCAATTTTTTTCATCAAAAGGCTTGACATTTGTGATGAAAAGGGTTATATTATATATGTAAGTTAGTTATGAAAGAATGTGAATGATAGCAAAGAAAGAAAAAACGATATTAGTTGACTGTGATGGTGTTCTCCTTGATTGGGAGTACGCCTTTGATTGTTGGATGACTCGCCACGGTTATGAAGCCGTTTGTGAAGGTGAGTACAAAATGAACATTAAATACGGTTTGACTAATAAAGAAGCAAAACGTCTTTGTCGAATGTTTAATGAAAGTGCTTGGATTCGAAAGTTGCCTCCTCTTCGGGACGCAATCAAATATGTGAAAAAACTTCATGAAGAACATGGATATATTTTCCATGCGATTACTAGTTTGAGTAACGACCAGTATGCACAACATCTACGGACTAAAAACCTTCGGGAATTGTTTGGAGATAGTGTCTTTGAACGGTATGTTTATTTGGATACTGGTGCAGACAAAGATGAAGCTCTTCTAGAGTATGCTGGTACAGATTGTTTCTGGGTTGAAGATAAACCTGAGAACGCAGATGTTGGACTTCGTGTTGGATTAGAAAGTCTTCTGATTTCTCACGACCACAATATCGGATACAAAGGAAACGCTCTTCGGGTTCAGAACTGGAAAGAAATTTACGGTTTGATTACTGGTTAACCTTTTAGTGGTTCTGTGGGCGGTGTAAAGTTTGCGGTGTACCTTGCAAGTCCTTTGGTGATTCTTAAATCTTGAACATAACCATGAAGCGTATTTGTTGCGCCAGTTAGATTATTTAACGAAGAATGATAATCTCCTAAAACAGGCCGTCCTTGAACATATGTAATAGAATTTGTCCAAGTGTTTCCAACATGAGTACCATCAACAAAGATTTTATGATCATTACCGTTTCTAGTAAGAGCAATGTGATGCCAGGTATTAAGTGAAAGAACACTTGGAGCTCCAATTACATCTGTGTTGTTAACATAATATCTTAGATCTGTATTCGAAGTATAAAAATGAGGTACTGCTTCATTAGTACTTGCTCTTAAAAATGAAATTAAATTTCTGCCACTACTTAGATTATGAATATAAGCCCATAATTCTATTGTCCAATCGGCTGTACCAAAGTTGTATACTGGATCATCATAGCCTGGAGTGATTGAAAGACTATCTCCCCAACCATCAAAATACATTGATTTTGTACTAGCAAACTTAACCTGAGTCGTTGAGCCAGTAGTGTTTCCGACAAGCTGTAGATTACTGGTTTGTGATTTATCTATGATCGAAGCGTCCGTTCCAGAAACAAGAAGTGAAGTGTTTGTAATTGCTGTAAGTGGGGCAGTTGGTGGAGTAAAGTCAGAAGTGTATACAGCAGTGCCTTTAACAATACGAACATCAGTAATGTATGTATTAGAGAAGAGAATGGTTGACCCATCATTATACCCACCAATATTTACTGGGCCCGTATCAACATTCCAGTCAGAAACTGAGGTATTGGAATATGATTGTGTGCCGTTGGTGTAAACTTTAATTGTACTGGTGCTTTCCCTAACTAGTGCAATGTGATTCCAAGTATTCTGTTGTAATACTCCAGTGACAGTGGTTGTTAAATAAGTGTAGTTAGTTCCATTATTTGATAAAAATAAATCAATAGCTCCATCGGCCATTAGTTCTAAATACCATTCGGCAGTTCCTGTATTGTACCCTTTACCTAGTAGTACACTAAATTCAGCATTGGTGGCTGGGACATACACCCAAAATTCGGCTGTAAACGCAGAGGTAGTTCCAAGCTGCAAGTCAGTAGAGTTAGCAACAGTGAGGTTAGTTCCAGAAGAACCATCGAAATATACAGACCCGCCGTGTGTTGCTGAATCGTATGAAGGATGATCATATTTGCCAACTGGTTTTATTGCCGTATTACCATACGTTGTAATTGCATATGCATTTGATGAATTATCAACAAAATACGGAAACTGCTGCTGATTAGTTAATAGTATAGTGTTAGTTACTGCTGTTATATTGTCAGTTGATGGAGTAAAATTACCATCATATACAAATGAACCACTAACTAATCTTAAATCTGAAACATAGGCTTTAACTCCACTAAAAAATGTTCTTAAATTCATTGAACTTGTAAAATTTGTACTATCACTAAAAGTCGTGTTTTGATTAAATGTAGTCAATGTTTGACTTACACCATTTACATAAATTTCAATAGTTGAATTTCTTCTTTGAGCTACGAGGTGAGTCCATTCGTTTCGAGGCGGCCAGTAGTTATCAACATATTTTCCTGTAGTATAAGAACCATACAAACCATAACCAAAAGCTAAACCATTATATCCAGCATAAGTAGCAGTAGTAAATGACCAGCCTAAACCGCCTCCACTGTATTCTGTGTTTATAAAAGATTTTTGAACACCTGTCATATCTTCGTCAGGCCAAATCCAAAATTCGAATGTAAAATCACTTGTACCAAGATCAAGACCATTGGGTATTGTATAATAATCACCACTTCCATCAAAGTAAGTACTATAACCGCCGTTTCTATATGGACTAAAAGTTCCAGTGGCGCTATTACCATTCACTGTAACAGTATGATTATTTGTTGATCCATCGGTGATAATATTATTAGTAGATGTATCAACTGCTGTTGCTAATAAAGTTGTATATTTACTATTTAAAATCTGAAATTGCAGAGTTATAGATGTGTTTGCACTGACTGCACCATTGACTCCATCAGTTGCGTTTATGGTTAAAGTAAATGTTCCGAAATTGGTATCATCTGTACTAGGTGTAATAGTAAATACATTGTCTGCCTGACTCACCGTAGCGATGCTACCAAGTCCACTTGTAGAATAACTCCATGTCAGAGGGAATCCTTCTGGGTCTGTAGAAACCGCTGTGATAACTGTAGGAGTTCCATTTATAGCAAGTGAATAAGTTCCATTCACTCCAGTGATTGTACTAGGCGAATCGTTTTGTACTGTGGCAATCTTATACCAACCAGTTCCAGCATACACATAGATGTTGTTGTTTGATTGTACAAACGCCTGATCTCCATTAGACCCTGTTGCTGCAATCAATGCATTCATATCTGCATAGACAGTTACGCCTCCGCCACCAATTACACTAGTGGTGCCAGAAGAATCAATCTGGGTGTCCAGTGAACCACCTTCCGACATTAGTTGTGATAGTTTTCTTGCTTTTGATGCAGGCATTAGATAAGACCTTTTTCTCTTAGTTTCTCTCTATTTATGAGATGCAACTCTACCAATTCTTCTTTACTCTGTCCTTTATATGGAACTGCATGATGATTTTCTAACATCAGTGATGTAATGGTTTTTCTTGTAAAATTATTTTTAGAGTCTTTGTATTCAATTTCAAAATCTCCAAGAATTCTTCCAAACTTTCCTGTCTTATCTTTCTGTGTTTTGATCGTTTGAATAGAACCAATCGGAAGTAATTCTTTTAGGTATGCTTTTGCAGCAAGTCCAAACTGTTTTTCTACTTTATCTCTTGTTCTAGATTCTGGAGTGTCGATTCCCATGATTCGAACTCTTTCTCTGTGCATCCAAATTCCAAAGCCTAAGTCAATGTCTACATCCACTGTATCACCATCAACAATTCTTAAAATTTTACAATTATATTCATATGCCATTTTTTTTACCTTAATTAACTAATAACAAAGCTACCATCTGTAGTGAAAGTATAAGTCCACTTTGTAGTATTACTATCATAAACTTCTGTACCAGTAGTAGATGCAAATTGTACAGTTGAGTGTATAATTACAATACCAGACCCGCCATCGCCACCAGTACCGCCTGGATATCCGCCACCGCCACCACCAGACCCTGTATTTGGTGTTGCAGAGGCACCAGTACCAGCACTTGCACCAGAACCTAGTCCAGCACCTGTTGCGGTATCCACAGAACCAACTGTAGTGCCATTTTGGTATGTATACGCACCACCAGAACCACCACCAGCGTATTTGTTACCAGAACCAACTGGCCACTCTATACCAAGTCCGCCGTCTCCAGATGCTGTATTTGCAATTGCGTTGCCACCAACTCCGCCGGCGCCGCCACCACCGCCTCCAAGATATCCATTTCTACCATAGCCATATCCACCGTCATATCCAAAACCGCCATCTGTACTTGTGGGCTGGGTTGCAGAACCGCCTGCATGAGTAGTCGATGTTTCGGATGAGCCGCCGCCACCACCAGAACCACCATCCGAACCAGCAGTTCCTGCGTCATAGTAACCGCCTCCACCACCACCAAGAGCGGTTTTACCTAAGAATGTAGTGTTTCCTCCGTTTCCACCTTGAGTATCTGATGCACCACCAGTACCACCTTGTCCAATTACAATATTATATGTTGATCCATCAAGTTGAAGTGCGCTGGTAGATGTTATTACGCCGCCGGCGCCACCGCCACCACCAAAATCTTCACCACCACCGCCCCCACCGGCTATCATTAAATATTCTATATCTGCTTGGAAGATTAAATTAAAATCAACAAATCTAGTAGTAGTTTTTGCACCATCTGATGCAGATAATCTTGCACGAAATGCCCCGGCATCACTAATAGTAGTTGTTGGAGTAAATGTATAAACTCCGTTTGCGTCTACTGTTGTGTCTGTAGAAAGTTGTGCTGGCCTCGTATTTCCTGTAGTCTTATACGCAATATCATATGTAACATTGAACCCTTCTGGATCTTCTGCAACCATTGTAACTGTACTTGTGGTTCCATCACTATTAAGAGTATGATTTGCTGGTGGTTCTGTTAATACAATCGGGGATTCATCTCCACTATCCACTCTACTCCATTCTGTTCCATCCCACACATATAACGCCTTTGTATCTTGAGTAAATCCAAAATCACCTACAGTATTTCCAGTAGTAGGGAATGCAGCAAAGTTTGCATATTCTGTAACAGAGGAACCAGAAGAAGATGTGAGTCCAGCAACTGGAGTATAAAAGATAATATCTACCTCATCGTTTACTGTAAGTGCAGTCTCAAATGTAATAGAAGTTCCATTTTCAGCAGTAAAATCTGATGGATTTAACATTACTCCGTTAACTGACACAACAACAGGCGACCCTGCGTCATATACAACACTGTGTGTTGTTTGAGATGCGGTTGCGATAAATGTACTTCTATCTGCCTGTTGTACTGAGATATCTGCAGATTTCTTTAGCAACCAGTATCCTCTTGTAGAATTATATACATATATCTGTCCATTATGCGTATGTGTTTCGCCATTCGCTGGATTTGCTGGAAATGTTATTGCCATTTTAAACCTTTAATATGAGAATATCGTTTCTATTATTTATATAAATATAATTACAACTTTTTTTAAAACGGAGAATTTGATGTTTCTTTCTATATTGCTTCTTTTGGTTGCAATAGCAATATCAACGGTCGCTGCTTATTATTCCATTATTGGTTTAGTTACAATATTCGCAGCTGCGGTATTGCCCACTGCAATCATGGCTTCTGTTCTAGAAGTCGCAAAAGTCTTAACTGCGGCATGGTTGGCCGAAAACTGGAAAAAAGTTAATTTTTTCTTGAAAAGTTACTTGACTTTTGCCGTAATTGTGTTAATGTTGATAACCAGTTTGGGTATCTTTGGATTTCTTTCGAAGGCGCACATTCAACAAACATCTAATGCGAAGGAGAATGTCGCACAGATAGAAACTGCAATTACTAAGATTGAGAACAATGATACTATCATTGCAGATTCTCAGGCAGAAATTGCAAAGATTGAAAACTCAGTCTCTGTAAGAAACGATGAAATAAATGCAGAGATTAAAAGAGAAGAAGATAGGGTCAGACAGGCGGTTGCTGATTATCAGTTGCTTGTCGATGAACAAAATGAAATTATAAACGGTGCAAGAAAGAACTTAGATTTATTAGAAAAATATCTTGCAGAAAATGATGTAGTTGCTATGCAGTCTCTTGTAGGAACAAATCCAGATGGAAAGTATGGCCCTGCAACTGCAAAAAAAGTAGATGAGTTTAGAACGCAAGAAGAAGAACGTGTTGGTGAATTGATTTCTTCTGCTAGAAAAAGAGTCAATGAATTAAGAGACAATCAAAGAGAAGAAAGAAATAAAAGTACAGAGTTAATTAATAGATTGAAGTCTCAGATTGGTGTTTTAGAATTATCCGCATCTCAACTTTCACAAATTGAAATCTTAAAAAATAAGATTAGAACTTCTACTGAAGAAACTCAAGTACTAAATGAAGAAAAAATTGAACTGGAAAAGAGTTATAGAGAGTTGGAGGCAGAAGTTGGCCCAATCCGTTATGTTGCAGAGGTCGTATATGATGATGTAAATGAAACAGTTTTAGAAGACGCTGTTAGATTTGTTATTTTGTGTTTAATATTCGTTTTTGACCCTCTTGCAGTTTTATTAGTTATTGCAAGTTCTCAAAGTATACGATATTATAGACGATTGAAAAGGGGTGAAAATATAACACATCTTTCAGAAGAAGAATTTAAAGAACCAGAAGTCGATATGAAAATCGATTTTAAAAAAAAACCAGCCGCCCACGATACAATTGAGAACTGGTCAAGAGAAAAACTTAAAGACCACAATAATTTAGAATAGGAGAGTACATGATAAACGTAGTAAAATTGGTGAGTTATACTCAACCCAATGATGACTTTGAAGGCGAGTTAGAAAATATAACCGACTTGATTGCTTATGCTGCAAGAGTATCAAACCCTGCAAATCAGTCAAATAAAAAAACTAATAGTAGATTGATTTCTTATCTCATTAAACACAAACATTGGAGTCCATTTGAGATGGTTGATGTCTGTTTGGAAATTGAAACTACTAGAGACATTGCCCATCAAATGGTAAGACACCGTAGTTTTTCATTCCAAGAATTTTCACAAAGGTATGCAAACCCCAAAGAAATGGGCGAAATGTTTGTAAAGAGAGAATGTAGACTTCAAGATCACGAAAACAGACAAAACTCTATTGAGATTGAAAATGATCCATCATTAGTAGAAAATCAAATGCATCAAGATTTGATTGCAGAATGGAGTCGTAGACAATCAGGCGTAATTGAAACTGCGAGAAAGGCCTACGAGTGGGCAATTGAAAATGGAATTGCAAAAGAACAGGCAAGAGCCCTACTTCCAGAAGGCCTTACAAAAACTAGATTGTATATGAAGGGTAGTATTCGTAGTTGGATTCATTATATCGAACTTCGTGGTGCGAATGGAACTCAAAAAGAACATATGCAGATTGCACATCAGTGTGCGAAAGTTATTTCTGAAGTGTTTCCACTTGCAGAAAGTTATTTGCCAAAAAAATAGGGGATTTTAAAAATCCCCTATTTTCTATTCTTTAATGGTGATACTAGTAACTGTATGCCTCGCCTTCACCTTCCCAATTTGGATCTTCGTGTGCAGGCATTTCTGGTTCGACTTCATCTACCATAGTTAGATCCAATTTAGATACATTGTCAAGTTCTTTTACCAATGTCCATCTTTCTGCGTTGGTATGAGGTTGAGAATTAGTAAGAACAATTGGTTCATTCACTTCATCATTATTTGGATTTAGAATTAGAATCATTCCACTAATACATTCGCCCGCAAGTTTCCTTAGAAACTCTCCTTCTGCGAGTTCTGTTTTGTAAATATAAACTTTGGCCATATCTGTTGGAAGATTCCCCCCTACAAAATTTGTCCATTCTTCTGCTGTTGCCATTTTTTTATCTCCTATTGTATTAAAATTTCGTAACTATCGTCTTGTGTTGGACCTGTTCCTGTGGTTGTTGATGCTCCAGTACCTTCTCCAAATGAACTTGATGCGTGTGTAAAACCAGTTAATGGAATTGCAGAACTCACTTTTACAATAGTTGCTTGCAATTGGCCAGTAAACACAAGATCTTGCGTTAAAGTATTCATTGTAGGTTCTATTACTGCATAACCACTGAAATCCAAATTAGATTGAGAACTGGTTTTAATCTGATAACCAGTTAATTGTCCTGTATATTCTACTAAAGAAGAATCTAGAACATTATTACTGTCTAGTGAATACGCTTCTGTAGAACCACTGAAATCCAAATTAGATTGAGAACTGGTTTTAATCTGATAACCAGTTAATTGTCCTGTATATTCTACTAAAGAAGAATCTAGAACATTGTTAGTATTTGCCTCTAATGCACCAAAGTTTTCATCTGCAGTATAATTTAATTGACTACTAGTTTTTTCTAGTAGATATGTAACCTCTCCAGTTTGATCTACCGTAGAAGAATCATATGATTCCATTTGAACATCAAATGTATCCCCTGTAACTGCTGTAATTACAGGAGCATCTGGATATGTAATATTAGGTACGGTATCTGTTAAAGTTGCCATTTATACAGCCTTTTATTTTGGCATCCACATTACAACTTGTCCACCTTCATTGAGTGGAATACACCAGTGATCTGTATCAGTTCCACCTGTCTGGAAATATCCGTTTGCATCAACAGGAATCGTTGCAGCATCCAAGAACGCAAGGAAGTTATCTGCAAATCCCATAGATATTTTCATACCAGCGATTTTACCCATTACTGAGAATTTAACATTTGTTCCGGCATAAGTGTGTGTATTGCTTGCGGTATATCTAGTATAGTTTGCGTTTGTGTAGTTACCAGTTTGCCAGTTCATGCCCGAAGATTGGTTATTACCAGCCATTCTTCCTGTACTTCCCACACTAATAGATGGTTCGTATATTACAAATCCATCATCCTGACTATCAAGAGACTTTCCTCCAAATTCACTCAACCAAGCCTTTGCACCGTTCCATGTATAATCCAATCCATTAAAGAAGTGCGAATTGAAAGATTTTGGAACAGAAGTAAGTGCAGTTGAGCTACTCGCACTACCACTTGTTGTGTTATAAGAACTTAGGCAATATGCCATTGGCCCTTGGTGTCCAACCCATCCTAACCATCCCATATGTAATCTAGTTGTACTTTGAGTATTCCAAGAACCAACATATGAATTGTTCCATGCTTCTGGAGTTCCCTCAATATCTCTACCAGCACTTCTACCAGTTGAACCATTTGTATGAGTTGGGTATTCTGTTAGAACAAACTGTGGTCTTGAATATCCTCTTTGGTTGATTTGGTATGCAAAGTTAGATTGGTTTGTTGACATGTTTCCTTCGTCAAGTGCCTTTGCGCCACCATAGGTGTTACTATTCCAACTATCGACTCTATAATAACTATAAGAATATCCATTTGTCAACTGACAAATTAATGGTGAATTTCCTCTGTTTGCGCCGGAATGGTCACATAATTCTCTTCCGTTAAATGAAATTCCGTTGTGAATATACTGTCCTGCACTTGGCATGTTTTCACCAAATGATTTGTTGTACTCTCCAAAGAAGAAAACATTTGAACCATCATTGACCTGAGCGGCGTTTGTAAATACAATTGTTGTTGCGTAATCACTGTTAAATAACCAAATTGTCCCAGCTGAAGCATATCCAATCATTGTATCTACATATGGGCCTCCAGCGTTATTTTTCCACCACGCACTCTCAGTTCCATGAGGAAGTCTGATTGGGTTCGAATATCCTGTTGCAGATGCCGCATCTGTCCAATCTGCTGCATAATTGAATTGTAATCTGTAGTTTGCACCACTGTTTGCTGTTCCACCTTGTGAGATTGTAATACCAAGATATTGATAGTTCCCAGAAGTTGCATTGTCTGCAGTTGGTCTTCTAATGACTCTAGTACAGTTGTCATCTGTTCCTAGAACGAGTCCTGCCCCTGCTGTGTCAAATCTTGACCATCCCATTGTGATAAGTGTTTCTGTAATATCAACAAGAAATGTTTTTGCATCTGTTGCAGCTGTAGATGCTCCGTATGATAGATATTTACAATTGGTACTTAGAGTACCGCCATTGATAGTGACTGCCATGGTTTTCTCCTATATTAATTCGGTTGTTTGATTCTATATTTATTTATATTTATAATTGGCTTACCAAAATTGATTATAGTCTTTCAAAAATGGTCTGTTTGGTGTATAAAAGTCTGCATTGATGCAAATTCTTGTAGTGTCTCCTATATGTTCCGCTGGAACATGATATAACCAAGACGGAAAAAGATAAAGTGTATTTTCTTTTACTTTTATAGATATTTCTTCCTCGGCAAACTTAAATTTTATTTCCCCACCATCTTCTGGTACATTTAGATAGAATGTTGAAGAAACGGAAGGGCCTTTCTTTTGATGATGGTGCCAGAAATTATAACTTTTCTTTTCTGTTTGTACATATACATATACTTCTGGTTCCCACTGAAAATCTATTAGTTTATTTTGTTTTACAGATTTAATTCCATATCCTTCAAGACAACATAAAATTTGTTTTATGGTTTGGTGATATAATGGAGTAATTTTTTCTAAAAAATCGGGGTTGGTGTAAGGAGTGTTAAATCCCATGTTATCTAAAATTTGTTGATCTATTACAGAATTATATCTTTGAATAATTTCGTCTTCAAAGTTTTCTTTAATCAGATTTGAATATGGAAAATCTATTTCTATAACATTTATATAACCACTGCCAGAATATTGATGGTGATTTCTCAATGGAAATGTTTCACTTAAATTACCAACACAGACATCATCATCTAAAGATGTGATGTCAAATTTTTCAATTTTCATTATTTTATCCTTTATACATAATCAACTTTTACAGTTAAATTTTCTCCCGAACCACTATCTACATCTAAGGTTAATGTATCTGTAGTTAAAATTGAATTTGTTGTGAAATTTGCTGTAACTGTATTTTGTCCAGTTGGAATTGTAAATTGTTGCAATTCACTTCCGTTTTTATTAATTGAGAAAATTACTGCAGCGTTCACTGACTGTTCTATAGTTGCAGTTAATGTTTGTAGTGAAACAGTTCTATCTGGACTAAATGTTTTTGTTCCAGTTAAAGGTGCAACAAAGCTTCCTGCTCGTAACATATAAAATGTAGTATTTGCATTAGAATTTACCCAAGAGGTTCCATCCCACACATAAAGTGCTTTGGTTGCGGTAACAAATCCAAGATCACCTTGCGTGTTACCTGTTGTTGGTAAATCCGATAAAAGTGCATATGTTGTAACCCCTGCACCACCAGAACCAGTTGCACTACCATCTGCGACTGCAGTAATCCATTCAGAACCATCCCAAATATACAACTTACTTGTATCTTGTGCAAATGCAATATCACCATTGGTATTTCCAACAAGGGGTAGATATGATTCTAGTGAATAAATTTCTACAGATGCGACCAATGATGTTCCATCTGGTGCAACCAATGTTGCAGTACCAGCAACTTCTTTAATCTTGTTTTTAAATGCTGGAGTGTTTTCTACATATGTCGATAAGTCCTGTGGTACAAACTTAGAAGTTGTTGCATCATAAACTAAACACATTTGTGATGTGAGAGTTGGAATAGGACGAATTTCCATTTTTTGAACATGTTTTTCTTGCGAATGTTGTCCATAAATGATGTAATTTCCGTTTTCGTTTTGTTCAACTTCCAAGTCTTTTACACGAATGGTTCCTCTCATGACTGAGTGATTCCCACATTGATAATATAAAACATCTGGTGCATTTGAAGGAACTGTAAATGTGATTGTGCCGTTATCCGTTCTAGAATTTGTAACACCACTTGTCCATTCTCCGACATAATCTCCTACAACAAATCCAGTACCATTGTCAGTAGTAAAGTAGAATGGATGTCCTACAGCATTAATATTCACAGTATATGTGCCACCACGATAAAATGGGCCAATCTCTGTATTATTACCACTTGCAGTTCCACTAAACACATATGCACCAGTTACTGCTGTTACTGTATAAGAAATCGATGGTGCAGTCAGTGTTGGTAATGTAATAGATGATGGAACAGAAACAGCAAGTCTTTGAACACTAGTTGTGTTGCCGCTATTAATGTCTGGATGAGAATGGTCGACTGTCGAATAAGTTGCCCAAGAAACTAAATTATCATCTCCAGCGCCCTCAATCCATTTTAACTTAAACGCATGTGCCTGTGTCATGTTTCCATACTGAGTATTTGCAAAGTTATTAATTTGATATGTACCTTGCATGTATAATGGAACACTTGTTTGAGTTTGATTGGTGATTGCTATTCTTGCATATGGTAGTGCGGATTGTGTCCAAGTCCATTGCCATGCAGTTCCATGTCCTGCAGTTGGGTCTGCAACTTGAATTTCTAATGTCTCTGGTTGTACATTTGTGTCAACATTTGATAAATCATCTATAGCTGATGGAATTGTATCTGTGCCAATTTTAGTACCTGTAGGTAAATTGATATTTCCTTCAGTATCAATCGAAATTTCAGTACCACCAATGTTTAGTGTGTTACCACTGATGTAAAGGTCACGAAATCTATTTGATGGACTACCTAAATCATATGCCTCGTTGCTATCTGGAATCAGATCACCAGTAACAGAAGTAATATTTGTTATTGTGACATTTGTTGGATTTCTCAACTGTTTGAGTGCAGAAGAAATTCTAATCAATTCATCGGTAGTTGCAGTTGAAATAAGTGTATTCGCTCTGGTGTTGACTGCATTTTCAATATCGGCGTCTTCGGATAAGCCTATACCTTTTGCAGAACGAGTAAGATCCAACAAACCACTTGCAGTTGCAGTTGGAATTGCACTTAGTAATTCTGTCTTGAGTGATGCAATTGATGTGTTTAAGTTACTATCTGCCATTTATCCAATCCTATGGTTAATAATTAGACCAGTTTTGTGGGTCTACTGGAGTCGTACCCCCCCCGCCACCAGTGGACGCTGCAATTGGTGCGAAACTCACTGTAGAAGTACTGACTGGAATAACAATATTTGCAGCTGTTACAAAAGTTGGTTCTGCAGCAAGTTTAAACGATACTACAGAAGTGCTGACTGGAATAACAATATTTGCAGCTGTTACAAAAGTTGGTTCTGCAGCAAGTTTAAACGATACTACTGACGAAGATACTAATGCCATTAGACACCTACATTATTAATTGGGAAGGCCCAACATGTTGGATAGTATGCGTTATTAGTTGTAGCAACCATATTTGCAGAAGGTCTGTGTCCTCTGAAAATAACATATTCTGTTGCATCACTAGTTTGTAATGTATCGCCGATATATCCAACCGTATCAGCGGTTCTATAAGTATTCAACATTATCGAATGATATCTTGTATCAACATCTGGATTTACATCATTGTATGTATATCCTTCCCAATTCATTGGATACCATTGACATGGAATGAGTGATGGTTGCAGGCCAGTAGAAGTTGGTGTCTCTGGAACTCTTGCAGCAGGAGAAGGAACCATTGTACAGTAATTCTCTGCACTGCTGTAGTTGCCATTCATGTTCCATGGTGAAGTATATGCAGCACTGATCTGTGTATTGAAAAAAGTATTGTCTGGTTTCCATGCCTGGAATCTACCAATCGTAAATGCGTTAGATTGCCATGCGTTTTCCGTATGATAGTTGTCAGTTGGATTTTCCGAACCAGTTTCCATCCAACAGCCAGGATAATAAAGACTATTTTGATTAAGAGCATCTACATCGTAATCATTCTTGACAAAATCTGACCAAACAGTTAACTTATATTTTTGGTTTGTTGGGTCTGCAGTTGTTGTATCTATTGATTGAAACGCTAGTGTTGTATCATTTACAA
>Ga0208427_1000016_pt1 | contig 71933 bp, 83 predicted proteins | sample DEB08_DNA_FD_184532 | JGI IMG/M metagenome (GOLD analysis project Ga0208427, IMG submission 184532) | Aqueous microbial communities from the Delaware River and Bay under freshwater to marine salinity gradient to study organic matter... | ecosystem: Environmental > Aquatic > Marine > Coastal ...
CTCGAATATACCTTTAATTGTTGTCTTATCATATTCGAATTCTGACTCATCAATATATCTATTCAAGATAGAAATTGTATTTTCTTCTTCACTAATTTCAAAATCTTCAGATTCCTGAATGGCGAAGTTTTCTACAATTTTAAGCTCTTGAACACCGGCAGAGTGAATCTTATCAATAAACTTTTCAAAGTCTTTTGGTTTTGATTTTTTACGAACAATAACCTTTACAATTTTATCTTTAAATTCAGAGGCATTGAAAAGTTTATAGTTCGTATCCTCATAGTAAATATTATAAAATAACTTATAAGGATTATCGATTGTGGTGTGTTCTAGGGTTTCTGTATCAAAAATATGAAATCCTCTTGGATCATTTACATCAGTCCAATACATCTCATAAGGATTTCCTAGATAGAAGACCTTTCCATCATCTGATCTAGTGTGGTAGTGACCGCTGTAGACTCTGGTGAAGTTCTCAAATAACTTGCCGTCAGTACCATGCTCCATGACGATTTGTCGATTAACTCTAAATCCTTGGATCTCAAGGTGCCCCATCGCACACTTGCAAGATGTCTTTTGAATAAGTTGATAGGTTTCATTTTCATTTTCCGAATTAATCCAAGGTAAAAATAGAATATCCAGTCCTCCAATGTTAACTTCCGTTGCTTTGCTGTATGTTTTAACATTTGAATAACTTTGAAGAAGAAGGTCTGGAGAATTTACATCATTGGTGTTTTTATAATAAGTATCATGATTACCAATAATCATATGAACATCATACTCTTTAAGTGGATCAAATACAACTCTTTTTGCCCACTCAAGACTTTGATAGTCAATTGACTTACGACTATCAAAAGCATCTCCCATATGAATCACAGTTTCTACGCCATGTTCCTTTAGAGCAGGGAAGAAGACATTTTTGTAGAAAAGTTCAAAGTAATCATGAAGAAACTTTGAACCTTTTCTGGCGCCATAGTGAGTGTCTGTGATTAAACCGATACGCATAGTAAGTTTTAACTAGATTTCAAGTTTAGAATGGTGTGCTTTAAGTGTCAAATCTGGAGTGCTTTCTTCTCTTGGTCGTTTTTTATTGATAACGATGAATTTATCATTCGCAAAAGTTCCTGCGATGTTGATTTCAATTTCTTGATCGTCACTCCAGATGGGTGTGCCATCTTTCTTTCGCATGTCTAATGCTTTTTCTAGACGAGTAATAATATCTTCGGTAATTTTCATCGGTTTCTATATTGAATATTATCTTTAATAGTGTTGTAGTCAGAACTGTGTCCCGAAAGCAAGCTGTCATCAACCATCATAACTTCATCAAATCCAGTCTTCTCAATAATTTTGGTTTTAATGTCAAGTTGCTTTTTCTCTTTTTGGATTCTACGGAGAAAAGCATAATGAATGATCTGCGTAAAGTAAGCAAAAGGATTTTTGGATTTCTCAGGATCAAAATTATGAATATATTGAACGCAATTTTCGATTCCATCTGAAATCATATCCTCACGAAACATATAATTTACAAAGTTTGGTTTATATGATAAGTGAGTTGCGATCTTTAAAAAACAATCTCCAAGATAATTTGGAATGGGAGGTTTACCATCCCATCTTCGTGCTCTTTCTTCCTTTGGTTGTTCTCGTAAATCTTTACCGTATATCTCTTTATATTTCTTTTCGACTTTTGTACGGTAAACGATCATTGCCTCCAACAACTCTTTATTATTTACATAATGTTCTGATTTCTTTTTAGGCATGACATCGATTACTAATTCTATAAGATATCTTTATTTTAGCACATCAACAAAGACTTGACAAGGTGCCAGATTAGCAGTAGACTACCTTTGTTAGGGTTGAAGGATGAGCTTTAGCTTTCTTTAGTATCTTCTACTTCTAACTTAAATATATCTTCCAGTTTCTTACGGGCTTCTTTGACCGTAGAAATATATCCCATCTTTTCAGATGGCTTTACTTTTCCATATTGACTGAATTCATCAATGTCTTCATCAGAAGAATCCGTAATATATTGAGTGTAGATATTGATTAACTTCTTATCTGTAGTTTCAGTCATAGTAATAATTTTATCTTGTCTAACAATAAAGAAATCATCATCAGATAATTCAACCCAAGGTTTCACCTTTATAAAAGATCCATGTTTGTTTTCTGACATTTTAACTACTACTGGATTTTGGAGAACAAGAATAGGATCACCATCATTCTCATCCACCATTACTAATGACAATACTTCTTCTCCAGATATCATTTTTATGATTGCGTGAAATTCATCTCCCATATTAATTTTTAAGCGGTATGTTTACAATATCATAATTAAAATTTTCTTCGTTATAAATTTTAATTCTTTCGATTAGATGATTTAAAGTATAATTTTTCCTGGACTTGTAGGAAATGTCGTCAGCAATATCATAGAGTGTTGCTTTTGTTTTGTTATTTCCTTTTCTGAGAACTCTACCAATTGATTGGAGATTCCTAATCCTCGACTTGGAAGGAGAAGCAAAAATAACATTGTGTAAGTTTTTAATGTTAATGCCAGTAGAGAATGTTCCATAAGATGCAACAATAATCGCATCATTCTCTTTCTCTGTAATCTCTCTTACTTTTTCTCTGTCTTCTGTTGCCACTCCACCATGAACAAAAAAGACATGTCGATCATCAATCTTATTGCTATTTATCATTTCATATAAAGGTTGACCATGACCTTCTACTCTGGAGAATAGAATAAGAGTATTACCTTTAAGATCGAGAGCAAGATTTCGAATAAATTTATTTCTTCGTTCATGATTTATGATATACTGAACTTCTTCTTCAAAATTTTCAAATCTATGTGCTGGGTGCTTCAGTAGAAGCACATTAATGTCCAATTGAGCAACATGCCCTTTCTTCATCAACTCATCAGTTTTAATAATCTTATATGATGGTCCAAATAGACCTTCTAAGACCCACTTATGAGTTTGTGTTCCATCAAGCGTTCCGGTAAAACCAAAACGATACTTGCAATCTGCAAGCTTTGACATTATAGATATAAGAGATTTTGATTTAAACTGGTGTGCTTCATCTCCAACAACCACATTGAATCTTGAAAAATACTTGCGAGGGAGTTTGTAGATGGACTGCCAGGTGGTGATAATCACCTGAGAATCAGTCTCTCTTTCACGTCCCGCATAAATCTTGTGGCAAAATGAACCTACATCCCAACCATAGTCTGCAAAGTCTTTATACATTTGCTCTACAAGCGAAGTCGTTGGAACAACTATCAGAATATTTTGTTGCTTCTCAACGTAATATCTCACAAGAGAGTATATCATCAGAGACTTTCCAGAAGCAGTTGGGGATATCAGCAGTCTTCTATTATGTCTTAGAGCGTCGTAGACCCCTTCTATTTGGTAGTCTCTAGGGGAATACCTACAGATAGCATTTATATAGTCTTTAACGCCTTCCTTAGAGATCATATTGTTCGTCTCAAAAGGAAGTCCATAAAATTTATTGTCTACAAACTCATAAGTATAATCATGAGTTTCACAAAATCTTACGACTTTATCCAATAAACCAACATATATCTCACTAGTTTCGGTATTGAATAAACGAATTTTTCCATCCCAGTGTCGATTACGAAACTGAGGCATAAACTTTGCACCAGGAACCTCAAACGTGAACTGATCTGCAAGTTCGTAATAAACGTGAGGATCTGCCTTTATTGTTAAATATACTTCGTTCTTCTTTTGAATAATCAAATGAGACATATACTCATAATATTAATTATAAGTATTTATTGGGGTTAGTTTGGATAACCTTGCTGTTCTCCGGCAGCGTCCATTCTCTGTCTAGTGTCTGCTCTTTCTGCTTCCGTTCTTTCTCTTTTTCTTTTCTTTGGTTTAATCTGAACTTCTTGTGGTTGTTGGGGTTGAACTTCTTGTGGTTGTTGGGGTTGAACTTCTTGAGGTTGTTGTGCTTGTTGTGGTTGTTGTGCTTGTTGTGCTTGTTGAGGTTGTTGAGTTCTTGCAGATTTTTTAATTTGTTGCAAACGCTGCAAACTTCGCTGATGTTTTGATGATGCAGTATCATAATTACTTTGAGCTGTTGCCAAAGTATTCTGTGCTTGTTGTCTTATTTGATTGTTTGCTTGTGCAATAGGAGAAGTGGGATCCGTTGCAATATGAACCTCTACATTTTTTCTATGCTGCCTTAATATTGGTTCTCCAGTTTCTGGATTTATGGGAATAGATGCATTTTGCGCATTTACACTTGCTACTTCTAGATCTCTTTCAGTATCAAAGAATGCTTGTTGTGTTTGTTGCGCCTTTCGTGCAGCATATCTTGCCCGTCTTTCTGCTGCCTGCCTCTCTATCCTTTCTTGTTTTACTGCCTCTCTTTCTGCTGCTAACCTTTCATCTCTTTCCCTACCAACTCCTTTTGATCTCAATTCGGCAGTTCTTGCTTGTCTATTAAACGTATCCAAGGTCATTGGTCCTTGTTGTGGTTGTGCTTGATTATCTGGTTTATCTGCATCAGGTTTTGCTGGCCCAACTCTTCCTGCTAAAGCACCAGATCTTTGTATCCTTTGTGGTTCTTCTCCTCTACGTCTCATTTCAGATGCACGGTATCCATCCTCTGTTTTGCTACTTTTACCCTTTCCAGATCTAGGAGTAAGAGGTTGGTCCAGATCTGCCCTTTGAGATACTGGTTCAGATTTTGCTCTACTAACAACTTCACCCGTCTTAGGATCTACATAAGTTCCCCTAACAACTTCAGTTGCCTGCCCAGATGGGGAAGACTTAAGGAAATCTGAGAGAGATTTCATAGTTGGATACTTTGAAAGAATACCTTCAATTCGTTCTCTTTGTCCCTTTTTTAAATCACTTACATCAATTCTTTTTGTCAATAGTTTATAAGCTTTTTCATATTCTTTTCTTTTTGGATCATCTCTATCCATACCCATATAATCTATCTTAAGTTGTTTTGGATTATTTTTATATTTTTTACTATCGGCAATTTTTTTAATTGCTCCAAGTTCACCTACTTCCAAATCTGACTTATCAATTTTATCATTTGGACTTCCTTTACCCCTCAAAAGTCTCATTGCAGTTAATGCATCTTTAAATTCTTGACTTTCTGGATCTAACTGAGCAGAAACTTCTTTCCCGAATTTTTGTTCACCACCAGCAGCTTCTTTATCAACTAATCTATCAAATCCGGGATAATTTTTAACAAGAGCATCAACTGCAGATTGAGCAATTGATAATCTTTTCTCACTCTTTTCTTTATTTTCTGTTGGACTAATTTTTAAATTCTGTGCTCTAACATATTTTGATATATTAGATTCTAAGTCTGCCTCAAATTTTTTAATTTCTTCCTTTGAGGCACCATCTTTTTTCAGTTTTTGAATATATTTTTTAGCAGCAGCTTTGAATAATCCTCTAACTTCTTCTGGTTCGGCAGATAGAGTTTGTGATCCTTCTCCCTGCTTTAAACTAATTCCTTGTCCAAATTTTTTATCTTTTGTGTCTGCGATAGAAATATCTCTTTTTGATGTATCTGCTTCTTTTCCAACTACATCTTTCCACATTCTTGTAGTGGGTGGAGTTGCTCCACCTTCAACTTTAGCATAAGCAGTTGATCTATTAGCAGCAGATTTTCCTCTTCTTCCTTTTGTATATGCTACAACACTATCTGGTGCCAATTTCAATTCGTCATAGTATGTTGATTGACTTTGACTTGCATTAGTATCTTTTCCCTTTTCAAATCCCCGTTTTGCCTTTGCAAAACTTAATGGATGTTTAGGATCTTGTCTAGCAGCATCAATTTCTTTCTCCATTGCTTGTCTAGCATCATCATATTTTCCAGCATTAATAAGATCTCTTATTTCTCTGCCGTATTTTCTATGAGTAATAAAGTGATTCCATACTTTTCTGAATGCATGTTCATCACTATATTTTCCCTCAAATAAAAGGAAACCATATCTATAACATTCAAATATAAAATCTCCGAAAGACTTCATCTCTATCTTACTTCTATCATTATTAGGTATTTATTATTCACCACAATTAAACTTGAAATCTAAAACTGCTTTATACAGTTCAGTTTTAAGATAATGTAAGTGTTCTTGCTCAAATGGATGCCTGGAAGGATATCCCTCCCAGGTTTCTATTCTTTTACATACACAATGGTATAAAAGATGAATATCTTCTATACCAAAATCCATTATAAACTTGGATTCTTCATCCATTAGTTAAACCCTGCTTGAAATCTGTGCCACTCGATTGCATTTTTAATTTGAAAAGTTCTATTAGAGATAGTCTTAATAATCTCTTCAAGAAACTTTAACATGGTATCGTAATATTTAATTTTTAAATCTACTGCTGTTAATCTTTCATCAGCATCAAGATAGCGTTGAAGTACATCTTTTTCTCTTATCTTGTAGGGAAATGGATTTTCTTCATACACTTCAGCAGGTGCTTTACCTGCATAATAATTATATCTTTCTAACCTCACACGATTAAAAGACTCTCTTGCCTTTTCTCTTAAAAGAGTAATCGTATTGTATATGGTATAGTATTTAGAGTGAAGTTGAGGTATTTTAAGTGATTCATCATGTAAGTTATCTGGATCTATGAAAGAATCTCTCTCCCACATCTCCTGAATTTGTTCAAGATTCATAAGGGTGTTCTGTTGTCAGATGCTAGTATATTATATACAGTATACTTGAAAGTAACCTCTGCTGTAAAGTAATTAATATCAGTATCTGTTGCTGCAAAGTCTAAAGAAGTTAATGATGTTGGATATAGATCTTTAAATTTAATGATTGCAACAGTATTATAATTGCTATTCAAAATATGAAGACTTGCATCACTAAATGATTCATTTGGATCTTTTATCCCATCAGAATTAGTAATAAAATCGGCATAATCTTGCGTGGATTCTGGAAAACCCAAACCAGTAATCCAATTATGAATGGTCGAATAATTTACAAGATTTTCATCAACTAAAAATTTTAAAGATAAGTCGCCATACTGAACAATTCCTCCAGGAATATCAATATTTTTTAAGTATGATGCCTGATTTAAAGTCGTTAAGGTAATTTCAGGAATTCGGGCAGAATTGCAAAAAAATGATACTTTAGGATATTTGGCAAGATTAAACTTAAATCCTATTGGAGACAAAAAATTTCTATTACTTATCTGCTTATCAAAAGCGGTTGCCATGGCTTTTATTTGTATTTAGATAAAAAAAGAGGGTCCAAAGGACCCTCTGTAAGAAACTCTATGTAAAAGACATCACATGAGGTTAGAAACCTTAGTGCGTCTGTAGTATACGTTAGAGTTGGTGGAAATAATACCAGGATCGGAGAGAGAACCGCCCTTAGCGAATGGATTAGCGACCATGCCGTAGCGGGTCTTAAAGCCAATCTTAGGCTGGAAGGTGTTCTCGCCAACAGCACGAACCATCTGAAGAGGAACGTATGGGCAATAGAACAGACCTGCGTCATAAGGTGAAGAACCCTTATAACCAACGGTGTAATACTGAGTAGAAGCAACGTTGGCAGAATATGGGTCAATATAAACGCGGAACTTACCAGCAAGTACACCAGCGAAGGTGTTACCGGTGTCGTCTACCTGAAGGTTTGCATTGAGTGCAGGAGTGTAATCAAGTACACCTGCCATTGCAAGAGCGGAAGCAACATCAGCAGAACAGATGATGATGTTACCCTTTCCTCTACGAGTTTGCTGAGCGATAGCGTTGGCATCGCGCTCGATTTGGAAGATCAGACCCTTGAACTTCTCAACAGACCAACGACCATTGGAGTCAACATCAAGGTCGAAAGTACCAGCAGTAGCAACGTTTGCCTGAGCACCAGGAACAGCAGACTTATAGATGGTACGAACAACTTCGCGGTTGATTTCGGCAAGAATCTCAGTAGAGAGAATGTTTGCCAACTCGGCTTCGGCGTTCAGACCATGAATTGCCTTAAGGTCCTGAGCAAGCTCAAGTGAGTACTCAGCCTTCAGTGCGCGTGACTTGGCAGTAACGGTGACCTTCTCGATCGAGAATGCCATCTGGTTAAAGTTCTCGGACTCGCCAAGACCTTCAGCAGCATCGGTTCTCATGCCCTGACCAACGTTGTACTGATTAGCACCAGTTCCAGCGTTAGTAGATTGATCGGTTGGGCTAAGGATTGAAGGATTGCTTCCACCCTGAGCAGTAGTACCAAGACCGACAGCACCATCAACGAAACCAGCAGTCTCGTTGAATCCTGAGTCTTGACCGGAGAATGCCGAATCTACTTCGTTGTAGAAGTTCTCGCTACCAGCATTAGTCTTATAACGGGAGCGCATCGCAAAGATGAGTCCGGTAGGACCGTTCATTGGTTGGACACCGCAGATGTCGTATGCCATCAGGTTAGGCATCGAACGTCTGATCAGAGAGATCAGAACGGGATCGAAACCTTGCAGTGCGCCAGTGGTTTGACCACCAAGACCAGCATAAGTGCCAGAAGCAGTGCTGTTGGTTGGTGCTTCGTAAAGGAACTCACGTGCCTCACGAATTGAATTTTCTTGGTTTTCGAGCAGAATTGCAGTTACATTTCTACGATGGGAATCTTTGATAGGATCAAGACCTTCGTAGTCTAAGAGTGGGGACCACTTCTCTTGCAATTGCTCTGCATTGAACATTTGCATTTTTTTTTACCTCGTTAAAATTGTGTAAGTTTGACTATGATCTATAAATCACTTTTTGGAAACTCTATGAAGAGTATTGAGATATGCACCCATGGTGCTACTTACTGAATCCTCAATCGAGTAATCAGTTTCTTCTGATAAATTTTCACTAGAGTTTCTTTGAGCACTGGTATTTGTTGGAAAATATGATTCTCTCAAGGTTACCAGTTTCTCACGATAGCTCTGTTCACTATCAAACTCAACATTTTCAGCAAGAGAAGCGAGTTTGTCCTTCTGAGAAAGTGCAAGACCCTCAGCGACATCTGCAAAAATTACATCAGCAACTGACTCTGCTAATCTTTGATTTAGAGCAACATTTCTTTGAATTTGCTCGTTGAGTTTTCCTTCCATTTCATCAAGTTTATCTACCATGCTCTCGATTACATCATATTTTTCTTCAGGGATTGTTACATAATGATCTTCAAAAAGTTGCTTCATTCCTACCAGGAATGATTCTGTCATTTCAGTCTTAAGACCGTGCTCAACTGCGAGTTGATTGTCAGAAATCCATTCATCAGCAACATACTCAAGATAAGAATCAACACGCTCTACAAGACTTTCTTTAATAGTATTAATTTCTTCTACAAGTGCATCTTCGTATGCATCTTGAAGTTGTTCCTTAACTTCTGCAACTTTAGAACGAATTGCAGATTCGAAAATAATTTTTGCTTTTTCTTGGAACTCTTCAGAAAGCTCTTCTCCTTGAAGAAGTGCCTCAACATCTTCATCGATATTAAATTCTTCTTCTACTTCCTCTTCAACAACTTCCTCTTCGGTAGTTTCTTCTTCGGAAACATATTCCTCTTCGGTAGTTTCCTCTTCAGAAACAAATTCTCCCTCTTCTTCCTCAGCAGATTCTGCAGCTACAGCCTTAGCATTAACTACATCCTTAACCTGAGCAACAGTTTTTGCGGGATCTCTCAATTTAGCTGAATCATCATCAGATCTATAATTTTCTGGAGTAGGACCACCCAAATCTTCAACCTGAGCTTGACCAGGAGTAGAAACTCTGGAAGCATCAGATTTAATTTGTTCGGCAGGTGCTGCCCCTTTGGTTACTACGTTTTCCATTTCTTGTAAATTGCTACCAACGGACATTTTTCTTTAGATTTATTGTATTAATCTATATTTATTTATAAATTACAAATCTAAGAGGAATTGTTTGAATAATTCCAATTTATGCTCTTCAAGTTGTCTTTGACCTACGAGAGTATTAATTCTCTTCTGAGTTCTTTCTGCAAGTTGTTCGCGAAGAATACCGCCTTCCCAAACCCATTCTTTTCCTTCCATAATTCCATTAACAAAAGCATCTGGAGCAGAAGGATCTGCAACAATGTCGGCAGCAGTTGCCAATTGGAAATCTTCGCCGACAACTTTACAACCACTGCGATGATCTTCTCTCAAAGATCCAACACCACGAGAAGAAACTCCGAGCATTACACCTTCATCCAAAAGGGAAGATGCAATCTTACCCATAGGAGTATTAAGAATTTGTGCCTTACCTCTAAAATTAGTTCCCTCTCGAACGAGTGAAGTAATTTTGTGAGAAACACGATCCAGATTTACGGTGGGTCCATCGGGATGACCAAGTTCTCCCAGAGCACGTCCCTTATTTACAAAGGTTTCGCAATAACGATTTACCTCACGGGAAAGTGTCTCCATTGGATACATTCTACCGTTACGGTTTTTGAGATCACCTTGAAGGAAAACACCCTCAATGTATAATTTCTTACTGGCACCCTTGCCTTCGGTAATAATTTTTACGTTTGATACTTCTTCTGTGATGAGTTTCATTTGATTATCCTGTGAATCCTACTTTTGTTCCTAAGACATCTGTTCCGGTATTAACATGAACAGTATGCGATGGTTGCTTTTCTAACAATTCTGTCGTATTGGCTAACATAGTAAAAGTTCCAATCGTGGGACCAGCATTCGTTTCAGATACTGTAATTACATAATCAGTTGTACTTGGATTTGCCAAGCGAACGACAGTAGCTTCACTAAAACTAGATCCAGCACCAACTGTATTTGGAACTTGAATTTCTGTTCCCTTTAATAAAATTCTTCCCATTATTCCTCCTCGTGTGTTGCTTCAGAGTCTGCAAATAATGATGCAGCAACCGAAGACTTTTGACTTTCAATTTTTTCTGCTGCTTTTGCGTATAATAAATTTTTAATCTGGTCAGTAACAACAGATGGAGATTCATCCGTTGCAATCAAATCGATAAGCTCTTCCATTAAATTTTTGTCAGTATAAAGTTATTTATATTTTGTTGCTATTATATTTCTGGTGCCTGAGTCGAACTTGCGTCAATTTCCGGTTCCATTGGAACATCTCCCAAGTTTTGTTGTTCACTATCTTGAGGAATTGGATTACCCATTTCATCCGTTGGGGCATTTGGATCAGGAAGTATTCCTTTTTGAATCTCATCATCAATTTGATAATCAATTTCAATAATTTCAGAATCCGTTTGTCGTAAAATTTTCTTACGAACGTATTCTGTTGAAAAATATTTTCCAATATATGGTTCAATAGTCGTAACTAAGTTTAATCTTTCAGAAAGAAGTTCAGACTCTTTTAATTCTGAGAAATGGTTATCATACAAGAAGTCATATTGAATATGATCTTCCATGATTTCCCAATCATCTGGGGTTACTATATTTTTAAGCAGTAATTGAGTTCTCAGCATATCATTAAACATCTGAGAAAATCTTTTTCTTAAACGTCCAACAAATTTTGAGAACTTTAATTCATCTCTTAAAATTTCTGAAGAGCGACCAAGATTGAATCCCTCATTGGCAGCAATTCTTGACTCTGGAACTCCCAAAGCTCTGTATAATTTCTTTTGGAAATACTCAATATCGGCAAGTTCGCCAAGATTTTGTCCACCAGGAAGAGTGGTAATTTCAGTACCTCTTCCGCCCTCTCTTCTTGGAAGCCAAAAATCTTCGAGCATTGACATAAATTTACGATCATCACGAACTTCACCAGTTTGTGCGTTATAAACTAATTTATTTCTATAACGTGACATAACCTCTTTGAGGTATTGTTCTGCCTTTACCTTAGGAAGATTGCCAACGTCAATGTAGAAAATTCTACGTTCTGGTGCTCTTGATAATCTGTAAATAACAAGAGAATCTTCAATCATACGAAGTTGATTGAGAGCTTTAATTGCTTTGTGAAGATATGAAAGAACCGTTCCTTTGTTTCTATCTACTAATCCAGAGGTGCAATATGTAATAGAATCTTTTGCAATTTTAACTGTACCTTTAGACTTTGCTCCCATATAACCAACGTTATGGGCAGGAGCAGGAGAATAAACGTAATATTCTTCTATCTTTGAATGATTTATGGGAATACTGCCATCAGAGAAATTTCCATTTAAAGTATTATCTCCATTCTCTTTAACTTCTTGACGAACATGCTTCATCCTCATAGGATCAATGTATCTTAATTCTTTGATTCCTTCATGAGGTTTTTTAATGTCAATGACTTTTAGATAAAATAATCTCCCATCAACATACCAATTTCTAAAAATTTCGTGCGACTTTCTATCAAAATCCATCATCTCTTTGATAGACTTAAATTCCTCTCTAATTATTTGCTTTAATTTATCTCCAGCATTTACATTGGTAAGTTCTATTTCCACAGGAGAATCATACAAATCACTAACAATTGCCTCATTAATAACATCTTCAATTGCACCATCGCATTCTGGATGCAGTGCCATTTCCCGGTAACGACGAATTAAATCGTACTCAGTTCTATAGACACCTTCAATATCTACATACTGACCATAAAATCCGGATTGTATATAATGATCAACCCCGTCCTCATTAGTTTGAGGAACGGGGGATACTATAGAACTAGATTTTTTCTCTTTATCATCAATCGAAAAACCAAAAAGTTTCGCCATTTTATAAACTTACTTGTGACCGTGTACTATTTAGTTGATATCTTCTCCGCCAGCTGCCGGAGAAGTTCCCTTAATTGCTTCCCACCAGTGAATTTGCATCTCAACAGTAAATTCTTCAATTGCTTCGCTATCGTAAGAGAGATTGATTGTTGAAATATTTGTTGGGAAAATATCATAGAAATGATATGATCTCAAAATAGTTCCATCACGATTTAACTGATGGACAAAAGCATCTGCCTGATATGTTGCAGGATCGGTAGATCCAGTGCTATCAGACAAACGATTGATGTAGTTTGCCCATTTTTCAAATGATGAACGAATAGAGAAATCGACATCATTAATGACAGTAATTGTCCATGTTTCAAATGTTCTATCGCCAGCAAGTTTTAGAGTTCTTCCTCTAAATGCTACTTCCAATGGTGTGATATTTGAAGCAGGAAGTGCTGCTGATTTTACAAGAAATCTTGTCTTATCTAAGGTTACCGCATCAATACCAACTGCTGTTGGAAAAGCAAGTTCAACTTCAAAAAGATTACTTCTTGTACCACCGCCCGACAACTTACTCTTGAAGTCGGTAATTTTCCTCAAGGGAATGTTATTAATTTGGTTTCTGGTTGCCATTTTTTTAGAGCCTCTAAGTTAATTAAAAGTTACCGATTACTTCTTCAAAATCAACACCAGTCTTGGTGGCAACAAAGGTCAGACCAATGAAGTTAATTGATCTTGCGGGTTTGATAAAGATATCTGCCACAAACTCATTATTATCTATCACCGCAGCAGTGTTATTTGTTTCATCGCAAATAACAACATAATCTTGAATACCTCTATTTGACTGAACATCACGTAAGAATGGTTCAACAACATTTACAAAGTTTGTTCTTGTAATTTCATCGTTGAACTCAAAGAGTTGATCTTTCGCAGCAGCAGAAATAGCATTCTCAAGATAGATGAACAAGCGACGGACGTTAATGCGGTCAAATGCCGATGCCTTAGCAAGTCCAGTTTTATCTCCAAAGAGAACAATACCTGCACCAGGAGAGAATACAACTGGGTTGATTCTATTTGAATACAGACGATCTCTTTGTGCTTTTGTTGGATTGTACGCAAGTTTTACCGCGTTTAAGATAGAACCTCTTGATGTTCCTGCTGGAGAATACCAAGGGAAGTTATTAATATCAGTACGAGCACAAATACCTGCAATATCTCCATTTAGCGGAACATATCTGAAAGTATTTGAGAAGCGATCATACATGTACTTATAACCACTATCAAATATCGCATAAGAAGATGAAGACACGGAAGCATAGAATTCAATTAATTTATTAGTAATATCTGATGCACTATAAACTGTTGTATCACCTTGTGTTGTGGTGTCGCTCATGATAGAATCTCTACTTGGAGATACAAAAGCAACAGCATCCTTTCTCAGTTCAGCGACAGAAATAACTTTATTTGCAAGTGCCTGAGTATCTACCTTAGCCTTGGAGGCAGATCCCATAAGCAAGAAGTCTGCTTTATAGTTATCTGTAGACTCAAACAAGTCATAACCATCGGAAAGTTCTCCAATACTTGCTGTCAGAGCACCAGATTTAGTTAAGTCAGTTTTTCCTCCATAATTTGTTCCTCCTGTTAGGTCATCAGTTGAAGAACCTGCAGCATTAAAAATAGTACCTTCTGCATCTCTATCCCAACCACCATTCGAGACAAGTGCAAAATTAGAACTATAACCTGTCTCTACAGTGTTTGCGGGAGAACCTAAACCAAAGACATATTCTGAGTTATTTGCAAGAAAACTTCTCCAGTAAGATGGACTTCCTACAGAGAACTCTGCATCTTTTGCCTTCGAAAGACTTAAATGCTTCTCAAGAATAGTTCCTGCATTTCCACTGATAGTTCCAAGAGAGTCAATAACAACAACGTGAACTTCATCAAATCTTGAATTTCTTGCTGCTGCATAGGCAGAAGTTCCAGGTCTTGGTGCAAGAGTATTCCAATTAACACTTGATGTGGTGGTTAAACCAACTGTTTGTTGATCGAACCAATCTTGTCTTGCGGTGTAAGAAGTAGAACCATAAGAAGTTATTTCATTATTTTTAGTAATTGAAACGTCTCCCGATCCAGCAAATGCATAAACTCCGGATGGTTGATAATCTACGTCCGTTACAGTTCCTGCTGAGGATACATGAGAAAGAACTTTTACGCCTACAGAAGATGCGCCAATTTCAGTAATAATACCCTTTAAGTGACCATCAAGAGTGCTAGTTGTACCAGGACCAGGAAGAGTGGAAGATATTGCCTGTGTGACTCCATATCCAACAACCAGTGGATCGCTGACTACTGAGTTGGAACCGAAGTCAAACGTAGTAGTAATATCAACAGAAGATAGTGATGCAGTTGAAATACCAACTACATCTCCCACTGCAATTGAAGTAACTGTAGTGCCTGCAGCAACAACTCCAGCAACATCACATCTTACAATTTGCCCCAATGTTACCGATGCGGTCGAAATGCCGATTGTTGTAGCACTGCCAACTAAAGTACCACTTCTGTTAGAGATAGCAGCAACAAAGTTAACAACTCCAGATGTATTAATTCCTGTCAGAATTTGATCTGCTTTTGAGTCAATAATTGCAACTCTTGCCCCGTTTGCCCAAGTACCGGGGTTTCTGGCAGCAAAAACAACATTACTTAAAGTATTTTCATCATACCCTAAAGAATTGTAGTTGTCTAAACTATCAATCTTAACGCTTGATGCAGTTCCTATAAAAGCATTTTTTAATTGGGAGTCGTTTGCTCTTACAACTCTAAGTGATCCGCCATAAGAGAGATAAGAAGAAGCAACTAACCAGTTCTCATAGTGCTTATCTGTGGCATATGGTTGCCCAAAATTCTTAAGTAAACCATTCTCGTTCTCTACCAGTATTGGTACGTCTACTGGTCCCTTTGCAAAAGGTGCTACAATAGCTCCGATTCTAGCTGAAGAAGGAGTAACTCTTCCAATAGTTAAATCAACTTCCTTTACTACAATCCCAGGAGATGCTAAATTTAATGGCATCTTGATTACCCTCGCAATCCAAATTTGTTCTAATAATATTTATTGATTTGTCTTTTTTCAATGGGGAAACGATGCGTGAACAATACTACCAGTCAGGATATTCCCATTCACATCTACATGGAACTCTTTTTCTTGTTTGTTGTATTCTTTTTATTGTACATTCTTTACATTCGTACGAATATGATGACATTGCAGATGCTCTATCTTTTTTAGTTCTATAAAAACCATCTATTAAATTTTTTGTAAATCCACAAGATCTACACTTTCTTTCATTGAGTAATAAATGTCCTAATTTAATTTGATCATCAAAATCCATTAATGATATTCCCACATGTAACTTTTATCCCCATATTCGTCAGTAAACCATCTATCTCCCTCACTATCAGTAAATCCTCCTGGATCACTTAATCCATCGGAAACAAATCCAAATGGAGCCATATCTTGTTCTATCTGATTTTTTTGCTCCTCATAGATTCTTTTTCTGACATCATTATCAGTCATCTCCTTAAAATAGTCTTGTGCGACTAACCAAGAAAAAATAACTAAGCACATTGCAAGGTCATCATTACAACCTTCTTCCGCCTCAAACGAATTATGTTTTTGAGAGAAAGTTGTTAATTCGCTAATAATTTCATAATCAACAGTCAGCAACTTATCATCTTCTAAAAATGTTTTGAGATTAGAACATCCCAACTTTTTAACTGCGGATGTCATACGAACACCAAGTTGAGATTTCTTACCGCTAAATCCTGTACCAACAATTTGACCAGCACGACCTCTCATTGATGCCATAAGAAGATTGTCATATTCCAAATCATAATGAAGAATATTTGCTACCTGATCACCAATATCATTTACTTCTATTAGTAACCAAGCGTCATTATACGCTTTTCCAACTTCTTGAATAATGTTGGGAAAGAGCATTGGTTTGATTTCATTATTCCGATATTTTGCGACGACTTTGTACGGGAATTGTGTGATATCAAACACGATAAAAGCAGAATAGTCGTTCCCCAAACCCCGAGCAACATCAACAGTAATGAGATAGTTATTTTCTGGTTTTGCATTTTCATAAATGTCAAGTCCTGCATTTCTTTTTATAGGATTTTCATAAACAAGATTTTTGAGTTTAGTTGGATTAATAAGAGTATTGGTTGATCCTAAAAATTCGCATTCAAACTCAACTTTGAACTGTGCTTCTGAGGTATTGGCAATCGTTTGCTCTTTCCAAGCTTGATCTCTGCCAGGAACTTCTGACCAGTGAACATCCGTTGGTACATATTCATTCTTACCCCTTTCCGCATCATGCCACATGCGGTAGAAGTGGTTCATACCGCGAGGAGTAGAAACGATAATTACCTTTGTGCTCTGTCCAGAAGAAATAGTAGGATAAACAGAGGCAAAGAAGTCATCAGCAATGTGATTCGGGATGAAAGCGAACTCGTCAAGAAAGATGACATTATAGGATCCGCCTCGGACAGCAGATGAAGAAGTAGAGTTAGACGAAATTTTGGACCCATTTTCTAATTCCAGACTACCTTTGTTCCATGATATAATACCCTGCTGCATCCACTTCGGCAAGTTCTCATAAGCAAGTTGTAATCTTCCAAGAAGATCACGGGCAGTTGATGCCTTGTTTGCTAGGATGGCGATGTTAACATTATCGTTAAAAACAGCATAGTGTAAAAGATATGATACACAAGTAGTAGACTTACCAGTCTGACGTGGCATCTTACAGATATTAAACCTATTATCATGGAAATTTTGAATTAGTTTTTCCTGAAATGGGTACATATCAAAAGGAACAAGTCCTTCATCAAGAGAAACAATTTTTATATACTTCCTTGCAAAATATACCGGGTCTTGTTTACATTTGAGGAACTCAATAACATTCTCTTCTGTAAATTCAATCGCAGTATTTGCTTTCTTAAGGTTTGGGTTACCTAAATAAACTTCACTCATAACGAAACTCCTTTTTTAGTCTTCTACATAAATGAACGACACACTGGCATTGGTGATATTACTTGAAGATGCAATAACTGCTGATATACAGTCTCCTGGTGGAACATCAATACCAATAGCAGTTAAATCAACATTAATAGTGTCACCATTAGAAACATGAAATGCTGCAATTGCTGGTGTTGATTGTGGTGCTAATGAAAACTGCCCAGCACTATCTTGAGTAGCATACAAAGATGCATTGAAGTTTGTTTGTGTTGTAAGTCTCAAATAATTTGTAAATTTTGCATTAAAATACAAGTAAATGATTGCTGGATCCTGAGTTGTATTCACAGAAGCAGTCAATCTTTGTGGAATCAAATCTCTGGTATTAATTTTTCCTTGATAGATAATTTTATTTTTGAGAGTAAGTAAATGATATAAAGTTCCAGGTGTATTCATACCACTGTTTCTGGTTGCAGTCACAGAATAAGGAAGTCTGGTATTTGTTACCAAACCTTCAATAGCACCAAGGAATGAAGATCCAGTGCAAGTTACAACACCACTTGCAGGAGCTCCCAAGTTTGCTGCAACATATCCAATCTTCATAGATGGATTATCTAAATGAGGAGATTCATTTCTATTTGTGTAATGTTCATGGTGGAAGAACATCATATCCCCATTAGTGGGGTTCTCAATAGCATAACGGATCTCACCAGCACCCAACCAACGGAAGTTGATTTGATACACATTTAGTTTTGATGGATCAATAGTAACACCAGAGTATCCAGTTCCATCCAGTTTGTCTAAGTTAAAATCATCTTGGAATGTCCAGTTTTCTGTCTGTGTTACTCCAGTTTGTTTTTTTGTATTGGTAAATGTTATACCTGCAGTACTGGTTGCATTAAATGTACCAGATTGAGCACCAAGAGATGTTGCTAAGAATGAAATCTTTGCCTGATCATATTCTAGGAGATATAAAGCATTAAAAAGTGCCTGATCTTGCAATCCTTCTGCAAGTAATGCAATGTTTGCGGCAATACTTCCACCACCTAAAGTTACCGCAGTAAAACTAGTGCCGTTGAGAGTAACTGTTACATCCCCATCTGCCAGTGTAGTGAAGGCAAACTCTTGTATATTTGCTTTACCTCCACTGGCACGAAGGACGCCAAACTGTCCATTGGTATGTGCATAACCGATTTGAAGGGCATTTTCTTGATTGAATAAACCTACTCTTTGAGTAAATCCTACTGGGTTAGAAGAAAATGCGGCAGTAAATCTTGCAACTGCACCCTGCCCAGGACGATATCTCAAAAAGTTTGTGGTTCTAATAACACCATAAGAATTAGCATCTGTTCCTGCACTAACTTTAAATTTAAAATCTCCATTTGTTGCAATACCACTATTGCTAAATGTAAATGTCTCAAACTCTCTTGGATCTAATCCATAGACAGCATCACCCTGAATCTTTGGTGTGATGGGAACTGCAATATTCTCACCAAATGCAGATTCGCCACAAGCACTTGGAGTAATGATTTGACCATATTCGTCACACCGCATGTAAACTTCATGTAGTGTTCTTTCTTGGTTTAGAAAGTCCTGTGTGTTCTTATTCCACTGAGCCATTAGTCACTCCAAGTTAATCTTTCTGGTTGATATCTTTGTGCGTTTTTAATTTTTGAAGGAGAATTTCCTGGATAAATTTGATGAACCATTGCTCCAGGATATTCTCCTTGAATCTGCTCTGCCAATTCATTCTTGGAAAGCATTTTACCTTCTACTTCAAGACGATATAACTTACCTTCCCAGACAACATCGGCAAAGAACGACTCTTGTGCCTGTTCTGGTTGAGAACCTCCTACATTGAGAGTTCCATTGAAATCACCATTAATGGTGATGCTTTCTGAGAGAAATTGTTGAAAACTTTTCATTGATCAGCACTTCCAGCGACGACGGGCTTTACAAACAGGTTTATCGGGGGTTTTAGAGCAATCAATGTTATGCATGTCTTGCTGCCCCTTAGAGCGAGCACAGAAAGACTTTCTACGCTTCGCATCCTTACTACCTGGCTTTGGATCACCAGTTACGGCAGTCTTGAGTTTAGAACCTGGATTCTCACGACGATATGCTTTGACTGCAGCAGGACTCATACCATCAGTTTTATCAGACTTATTTACTTTCTGCCAATCTTCTTTGACTTGTTTATGGCAAGATTTACCACAGGTCATACAAGGATCTTTCCCACACTTGCAATTGCAATGAGACTCTGCAATTTGAGATCTCCAATCAGAAAACTGCTCTTTCTTGACCTTTACTTTTTTAGAGTCTCCAGTCCTAAACTTTCCATATGGAGTTGGAAGTTGTTCACCATATTCTCCCGTCTTCTTCTCAACTTTATCCTGCGCATCTACATCGCCATCGACATCATAATCAATTCTTTTAACTGCTTTTTTGACAAGTTTTTTTATATCTCCTGAAGGTATCTCAATTTCTGATGAATTTTCAAAAACACTTGTGATTTTTGGATCTTTGTTAGAAACCCATTCACCTTGAGCATTTTTCCAACGCATTTCTCCACGTCTTAATCTTGGTTTTTTTTGAGTTTCTTCTCTTCTTCTTTTGTTTCTTGTTATTGCTTCACTATCTCTAACTCCACTGACAGTGCGACCTTCACCAATTTCTTCTGGTTTGATAAGATCAATGAACTCATATTCAGTTGCCTTAAAATCATCTCTCCAATTAGAAAATTCCACTGATTCTGTCTTATTTCCCCAGTTAGCAGCACCAACTTTACGGCACTTAACCAGAGCACCTGAGGCATACGCACTTGGCCAGACAGAATAACGAGACTTGACCTTGTTATAGCAGGCATCTTTCTTGCCGCTACCTTTACCTGGTTTATCTTTTACTTCTTGGATGTTCATTTCTTCAGTTTTTACGTTAGTTGGTTTGGCAGCACCAGATTTTTCTGGTTGATTTGGATCTTGACGATTTTTTCTTCTTCTTGCAGATTCCTCTTCTTCGGCACTCAAATTTGCTGCCATTTTAGAACTTCCACACTTTGGCGTTGAAGTTTGACCTGGTTGACGAGCACAAGGTTTACCTGCCCATTTGCCACCAAGTTGAACCCATCCTTTTTTGCCATCTGAAGACTTGGATTTACCAAACCAATCGTGAAGACCTTGATCTCCGGATTTTGTTTCTTCATTAGTCACATAATCTGCTGCAGTATCAATATAATCTGCTGCTTTGGTAATTTTGGATTGAACCCATGCTTGCAAATCCCCCTCACCTTTCTTTCCCATCTTCTTTTGAAGACGCTTTACGGCATTGGTCACGGTCTTTAATTCTGACCGTGCCATGGAGTATTCGTGATCTTTCTTTTCTTCACTCATTTTCTTTTTGCGACCCTGGCAGTGAGCACGTTGACTGAAACCTTTTGGGTTGTTGCAATCAATTGATTTTTTATATTTTTCTGACCAACCCATTAGAAAAATTACTCTTTATTATTTAGGAATCCCTGCTTAAGCATTTTTTGAAGTTCAGAAGTTGATCCAACAAACACTGCATTATTAGTTACATTATTGGTAGTCTTGACAGTATCCTCTTCAACATCTTTAAGTTTCTTTTGAAGATCTATGAGTTTATCAGTAGTATCAGCAACACTCTTAATTAACTGTCCAGCAACCTCATATGCCCTTGGGCTTGCTCCTTCCCCTGCGAGTTCCATAATGCCATTAATTGCCTCTTGACCCTTCTCTATGAGCGAATAGAGGTTGGCTCTAGTGTATTCATAATCTTTTTGCACATCATTACTATTAGTCTTAGCAATCTCTATTTCTTTCGCGGTAGTTTCTATAATACTACTTTGAGTATTCAATGCCTTATCAAGACCATCATAACTGCTATTCATATATCAGAACCTCATATATCTTTTTGTTGAGTTGGACTATATTCCTTAGAATCAAACAACATCTCTATTGTTTCACTAAATCCAAAATCATCTGCTGGTTCCGCATCAATTGGATCAGGAACGGCAGTATATCTCATCTCTCTTTTTGCCGTATTTGTATCCGTTCCAGTATAATAATCAACCTGAACCTTACGAATGAGACCATCCGTACTCTCTGCAATTGGTCCAAATAGATATGTTTTCGCAGTAAAGTTTAAGGTGTAAATAAGTGCTCTTCTTGTAGAAAAATTTCCTTCATAATTATCTTGGAATGATATATTATCAAGTATTATCGGAATATCTTTTTTCTCTCCTATAGAACTAACTAAATCAACCGTTAAATTAAATGATGGTTGAAAAAACGGAAGTATCTGCTCAACTATTTGTAGAGCATCATCATTCAATTTTGTAAAAATACTCAATTCGAATCCAATATTATATGGTACTGGCATGTAAACTTTTTTCAAGTTACTTCCATCAGAAGCTTTAAATGTTTGAGTTACACTCGACTTTCTTGTAGGGTCATATTGAATAGATGTCATTTCAAATGACATTCTAGGAAGAGTAGTAGCAATTGATTTTGTTAATTGTGCCTGCTCTTCTATTTTGGCAAGGAACTTCTGCATTGGACCATAAGACAAAGCAACTTTTGTTTCATCAAGAGTTGATCCATCTTTTTTCTCATGACGAATGTAAATGTTATTAAAAAGAGTACCAAATCCAACTATGGTCTTTCTAATAATTTCGTGATAAAAATAAGTCCCTAACATTAATAATCTCCGAATGGATTAGATTCTGTAAAATCTAAAATAGAATCCGCTTCATCTTCTATTTCTTTATTTGCATCATATGGATCATCATAACTGTCTGTTGAATAAGACTCGACGATATATCTTGCAGAAGAAATTGAACCTGCAACAACCTCTCCAGCAGAAAACTTACCACTATTTATTGCAACTCGTAAATTGGTAATGGCAACTTCTCCAGGTAAAACTGGAACTGTTGTTCTATAATCTCTAACTCTAGCTGTTGTACCAGAAGTTTCTCCAGTTACTACTTCATTATAGATAAATGTACCAATTCCTGTTGTAGATAATCCTGCAACCGTGACTGTTGGATTTTCAGTATAACCAATACCAGGATTTGTAATGACTATTTGAGAAATGGAACCAGAAGAAATTATGGATTCTGCGGTAGCAGTTGCCGTAATTCCAGATCCTGTTGGCTCGGAAATTATTATGTTTGGTTTTGTATAATATCCATCTCCAGCATTTGTAATATTGAAAGAAACAACGCCTTTTCTTATTGGTTCAACCGAACAAGTTGCAGCTGCACCAGTTCCACCTCCCCCTGTTATGGTTATTGTTGGCGGTTCTACATAACCAGATCCAGCATGAGTTAATAAAATTCTATCTATAGATTTGAGACCGGCAACTGAAGTAACAGTAGCAACTGCCGTAGCTCTAGTTCCTGAAGGAGGAGGTGATAATGTAACAGTCGGTGCCGAGGTATATCCATAACCATCATTATTTAAGAATATTTCCCTAATATAACCACTTCCAATACCAGCAGTTGCAGTTGCATTTGTTCCTCCATTTACTAAGACCAAAGTCGTAATATAACCTTCATCCTCCACAGTGTTGTCAATTTCATCTATTGCAGTATCGATAAGTTCATTTTCATATTCATATAATTCACAATTTAATTCATAGACATAATTCTTACCAAGTTGATAAAATGGTTTTTCCGATTCTACTCTTTTAATTTCAAATAATCTTTCACCTAATGGAAAATATATTAAATCTCCTTCTTTTGGTCTTGTAATCAAGTCAGCAAAATCAAATCCAGTAATTCTACCTTCACGGACTCCGGAAGATATACCTTCTAAGAAAGGTGCAATAAATTCTTCATAACGTTCTCTTGAGATTGTAATACTAATCTCATTTTTTAGAGATAATCCAAATTTAGTCATTATATCACTTCCTGGAGCATATCCTTCATAATTGTTCAGATATGCTTCTATCAAAAAAGTATCATCAAATTTTGATGATTGTATTTCTCTGATAATATTGTCAGTTGTAAATATTTTTCTTGGCAAATAGTATACTTCTATGCCATACATTCTTAATTGTTCATTTATAAGATCTTGTATAAGGTATTGCTCACTTTGAGAACCTTGTAAGAAAAATGGATTTAGTGCCATGATTATCCGATAAAGTCATAAGGTGGAAGTTCATAATCCATCGACATTCTCTGTAAAATGGAGGCGATTTCTTTTTCTGCATCATCATATAATTCTCTTCCATTAAGTTCGATTCCTCCAGGAAGTTTTACACCACGGAATTTAATTAAATTTTGTCCCCACTGGCGCTTTATCAATGCAGTAAGATATCTTTTAACAAAACTATCATTATAAACTCTTGTGAAATCATTGGGATTTAAAATTCTATAGCAATCAATAACTAAAAAATTGTCTAAAGATTGAGATCCCCAATCAATGTCCAAATACAATCTATTCTGTCTTTTGTTAAATCTTAATTGCTTATCTGTTGTCAGTAAATAATCTATGTCTTCCAAATACGATTTAGTCATTGCATACTGCAAAAGTTCAACTGAATTAAAATAATATAAATCATTTAAAAATAATTGATATTTGATGCTAAACATTCCTCCAGAAATGCTGCTAGTATCAAATTTAAATACTTTTTCTATACCAATTACAGAATCTGGTATTTGAATAAAATTAGAAGTTTCATAAAAATTGAATGATGTGGATCCATAACCCGGAATACTTGTTGATGTTCCTATGGTTGTTGCTATTCCAACTCCAGTTGTCCCTGATGCTTTTCCCCTATCTAGGTCATCTTGAGATATTTTGTATTTCAAATACATTCTTTCTACACCATCAAAATGCCTCTCATGAAAAAGTTGAAGGGCGTCATCTACTAAATCATCAATTTGATCATCATCAACATTTATTTCTAACACAGGAGCTCCTAATCTCCTTAAACAATAATCGATTAATCCTTGTCTAGTGCTTGGTTGAGCCATCAATACCATCCTCCGTCAATTACTGATGTCCATGTAGGTATTCCTACAGCATCTGTTGTAAGAATAAAATTACTCGTTGTTATTCCTGTTGTAGTTGCTGCTGCTCCTATAAGTTTTCCTGTATCATCAAAATATGCAATGCCATTTGGACCTGTATAATTATCACTATCATAATATAAACCTTCAGTTACTGTTACAAATCCTGTGATACTTACATTATTTTTAAATGTTGAAAGACCTGATATATAAAGTTGTTGTGCAGTTATATCAGTAAGTGTAGTAACTCCTAAAGTACTGATACCACTTACATTAAGTTGTTGTAGTGTTAAATCAGTAGCAGTAGTAACTCCTAAGGTACTGACACCAGAAACATTAAGTTGTTGTGCAGTTATATCAGTAAGTGTAGTAACTCCTAAGGTACTGATGCCAGAAACATATAGATCTGTAGTTGTTACTAGTCCAGAAAAACGTCCAGTTCTCCACCTTTGAGTAGAGATACCAATATCATAGGTGTTATCATCATTTGGAACCAAATTGGATATAAATTCGCCACCAATATCAATATCATCACCAGTGGAGTCTCCAATACCAATGGTTCCTCCCTTAAATGTTACATTTCCAATAAATGTGGAAGCTCCAACAACATTTACATTTCTACCAACATAAAGATCATCATCAACATATAAATCGCCACCAGTAGTTGTTATGCCACCATTTGATGCTAGTGTGGTTGTTCCTTTAGATTCAAAAAGACCACTTCCAGTTATTTTTCCTGTTACATCTAATGTAGTAAGAATATCGACCGCAGCATTAATATCCAGATTAGATGCAAATGTCGATAATCCTGTTATTACTATATTTCCACCAACGTCTAGATTGGAAAGAATATCAACCGATGCATTAATATCCAAATTAGATGCAAACGTTGATAATCCAGTTATCGAAACACCTCCACCTATGTTTAAATTTTTGCCAATACCAACACCACCACTTATAACAAGAGCACCATTTGTTATAAGTGAAGAATCCGTAGTATTAGTAAAAGAAACAAGACTACTTGCGCCAAAAATAGCACTATCAATAACACTAGTGGTTATAAATTTTTCAGTGCCAAGATCCCAAACTAGAATGACACCATCATCTCTTATAGTAGAATCTACATCAGTAAGATTAGTTAATCTTGTTGGTGGCGCTGAAGCATTAGATAAAACACGAATTACATTTTGAGATCCAATTCTATCGTTTATATTAGGCATTTTACCTTGTTACTCCTGCTCTAACGAGTGCGGAACCTTCTATAGCTTTGTATTCTTTTCCATCTGCCGCCACTTTTATATCATAATTATATCTTCCAGGTTTTATCAAAATAGTTTGGGCAGCAGTCAGTGATATTGAAATAATACCAGTATCTGGATTAGTAACAGTCGTGGCAAATGAAACTGCGGTAGAGCTGCCAGGATGCTTTCTCAATTGACCTTCGGTAGTATAATTATTAAGATCCAGAAAAGAATTTGTTCTAGTATCCTCTAATTGGAAAGAAGTATCAAAATCGAAACCTTGCTCAATTACTATATTGGATACATATACTGCCATTATTTAAAAAAGAATATATCTTTAGGTATTTATATTTCCAATAGTTGGTAAAGATTTTAAAACCTCTTGCTGCTTCAAATAAAGTTTGATATAGGACTTTGCAATATTTTTTAAATCTTCAATATTTTCAATTTCATCAATCATTCTAGATTCTTTTTCATATGCAAACATTTTTGCCATAGTTTCCAATTCAATATCATTTGGATTCATTTACCAACTCCTTTAGTAATGTTTTAATTTCTTCAATATCACTTTTCATTTTTTCAATTTCTCTTTTTTGAGTTTCTCTATTATTTGATGAAATAATGTATTGATTGTAGGATTGACTGTCACAATTTATAATGGCTCCGGATTTTTCATCCCGATATAAATTTGGATGCCCTTTTACTGGTATCATGCTAATGCTATGCTCCTGAGGTCCTTAAATCTTGGTGCATGTGCCTGATCTGTTCCGGACATTACAATTTTAATTGTATATCCAACAAAACTGTCAAGGTCATTTATGCTATACTCATATTCTCTAAATTCATCTTCCAAACTAGCAGGAATACGACGATCTTGCAATCCGCTATTTTTTGATGGATCGACAACATCTAAGAATCCATCCGTATCATTATCTAAAGTTAGATTGTCATATCCTGGGAACAATTCAAATGATTGTGAAACTTCACTAGAATCTGGTTTAATTAAACTATAAAGAACTCTAAAATCAGCAGATGAATGACGATAAGCACTTAAATATACTCTAAGAGATGTTGCTGGATTTGCAAGTCTAACAGTATTTGAGACATATACTGCAGAGTGTGGATCATTGGAAATTGAATTCACTCTATTATCACTTGGATAACTTGAAATTGGTTTGTTTAGACGATTACTGATAAATTCTATAGAAGAATTATCCCAGAAAACAATTGGAGATAAATTTGGATTATTTGATTGTAAGTCAACTTTTAATGTGAATGATTTATTTCTCAATAAATTACTTAAATATGTAGTTTCATTTACATCCGAACAGACTATTCTGGTTGAAGATAATCTATTTTCTGATCCAATTTCAACAGATTCATATCCTTGATCAACAAATGAGGTCTCATTTCCTCCAACACTAGTTCCACTTACTGTTCTAATTTGAGCAGTTACTGAAGTTTGCGAATTTGGATTAATTAAGTCGATATGGGGATTAATTGCATTGAATTGTATATTTTCTGTTGCGGTTACATTACTTTCTCCACAAACCAATGATTTATTGAAAGAAAGTAATGGTGATCCAGAGGATTGAGGAGCACTATCTTGATCCGAATTTCTATTAATTGTATTTGAATCGAAGTTAGATCTATCAAATACGACATAATAACTATCAATATCATTGCTATTAGAACTAATAGAATGCTCAGTATTAATTCTTCTCAACGAAACCCCACCAATCTCATACTTATATACTTTAGTGCCCAAATCATAATCTAGTTGAATAGTTGAATCTATACCTCTTGTCAAACCTGAAATTGTATTATCAACAACTGATGTATACTTAATAATTTCATCTTTAATTTTCAAATATCCTGGATTGTTGCCATCAACTACCAAACCTTCAAAAGTTTCAAAATCACTTGCAGAAGCAACGAGTATAGAAGTTTCGCTAGTTGTTAATCGGTTTGCCAATGTTGTTGGTTTAATGTCACTAATGACATTCGAAATAACTACTTTATTTAAATCTGAATACATTCCATGATGATAATGGTCAACTTTGAAATAATTTCCAGAATAAATTCCACCGGTAGGTGTTGATGTATTTACAGTTGTTGCTGTGGCAACTTGTACTACTCCGCTATTATCATAGTATGTTAAAGTTGCAGCCGCTCCAGCAAAAGAGTCTCCCTGAACATTTGATACGAATAAAGTATTTGCTCCTGTTCCAATTCCAGTAATTGTTATTTGAGCATCTCTACCAGTACCGGAAGACATATCAGAAGTTACAATGCCAACAACATCGCCAACATTATATCCGCTCCCATAATTTACTGGAGTTACGCTGTTAATAATTCCTGCATTTGCTTCAACATCTAAGGTAAGACCGCTTCCGTTTCCAGTAATTGCAAAAGTAGAGCACTCATTGTCGCTATCAGTTACATAATTAAATCCACCTGTAGTAATTCCAACAGTAACTACGGAAGCACCTGTTCCAACAATAGTTCCATAAGTATATGGTCTCAATTGTGTTGAAATTTTTCTTCCTTCTGTGAGAATACCAATAAGAGAATCATCTGTTAAAGTAGTAATGCCAAGTTTAACCTCTCTTGGAACAATAGTCAGTGGATTTGAATTGAGAGATTGAATATATCCATTACTTACATCTAAAGATGGATTGTGGAATAATACGCTGCCGCTTGATGAAGTGAAGTTTGCTTTATGAAGTTTAAACTTCATATCTTGATATTGATTTGCAGTCCATATAGATCCATTTTGGGACTTGAAAAGACTTCCGATAGCAAACTGTCTTCCATATTTAATTGCCTGAGAATCGGGAAGATCTCTGGTTTCAATAGTTTTTTCTCCCATTTCAGCAATCCAAACTTCATATTGGTCTGATTGCGGTGCAAGAAGAACTAATGCATATTCTGAATTTGGTTCGAGAGGAATTGGATAATCAAAAGTAAAGGTTGTTGGGATAGAAGCATCTCTAGATGTAAATACTTGATCAGGATTTAAAGTTACCCTATTTCCAATTCTATTGTTTGTTGGTGTCCCAAGTTCAACCTTTCTTATTTCAAGACTGACTGTAGCATTTCCTGAATCTTTATTTCCAAAGAATACATCAACTGCTGTTAAATAGGCTCCATATGCATCATCACTTCTGATTGCAATATTTGGTGCTTGAACATCTTCGATACTCCCACCAACGGTAAATGATTGTGCCAAAGGATCGCTGTAATCAACACGAATGCTTATATTCGTAGTTCTTATTGTAAGTCTTTGCCATGCTTGCCAAATTCCTGTAGAAGTATACAAGGATTCTCCAGAAGAAATTAATTTACTTCCTGGAAGAGGAGTTTCATTTGTGGGACTAGATGTTAATTTATAAACTTTGGATCCGGTTTCAATTCTAACTGATGGTGGTGGACTTGTAAGAGGATTTTTCAAATAGAATGAACCGGATAAGAATCCATTTATATCACTAATTAATCTTAGATTCTTTACATAAGCTACGGTTCCACTAGTTTGTCCAACTAATTGCATACCCTGTACAAGATATCCATTATATAAACCTTGTGCTTGAGCAGATAGACCGGCAATATCAACATTTAAAGTTTTTGATGATGCACTATACGCTTCAGGAATATTTTCATTTGTTGAATATGGATTTGTAGTATATTTTATAGATGGATTGTTAAATGGTCCTTCTTTATGATTCGATTGTGCAACTCTAAAAGTTATTAATCTTTGTCCATCAAAAGAACCAACTACAGTTTCTCCTACAGTAAATGCTCCAGATGCACCATAGTTTTCTAAAGTAGAATCTGTTGCGATTTCGATTAATTTGGGAATGTAATCAACTCCACTATTTCCATCCAAAAATTGATAATACCTTGTTAATGGTTTTAGATTAACAACAGAGAATCCTGTATTTCTGGATCTCATGTAAGTTTCACTTCCAGAAGCAACTACTCGATCAAATCCCCACTGGAATGTACTAACTCCCCATGAACCTCCAAAAAATGTATTAGTTCGACTAATAATTTGATCGGCAAGTCTGATTGGTCTAACCCAACTATCTCTTTCGGGACTTAATTTGATATTTCCTGTATAAAGGATGACATGGAAAGGATTGACATTTTCCACTTTAGTTGCAAAATTTTGACTTATCCAGTCAACGCTTTCATATTTTAAAGTAACTGCTTCTCCTGTTTTTTGTACGTTATTGTCAATTAAGGTGTAATTATTGGCATAATCTAAGTTTTCATCAGAAATATTTTCTTGAGTGACAAGCTTCATTTCAAGACTATTTCTAGTCAATGGAGTTGTTAACTCATTATTTTCAGAATTAATTTCTATATCAGAAACGCCAACATTTATCAAGTCATAATTCTTAAAATCATCTACAAAAAATCCACTCTTGAATCTATCAAGACCCTGAGCATCTCTGATCTGTAAAGTTTTTGTATTTAACTCTAACAATGATAATGAAGTAACTCTCTCAAGAGTTTCTACACGATCTTCGATTTTTCCAATATCACGCATAGTATATCTTTTGTTATCAACTAATGTTATTTCAACATCATTTGTATCATAAAGATATGCTGGTAATCTGATGCTTGCAAGTTCCATTGCATCATCTAGACTTGCTGGTGGTTTTGGATTTACTGAAGGAATTCCCTTAACAATATTGAGTGTTCCAGTCTTATCTAAGAACAATCTATCGATTCTTGGTAAATAAAAGTCATATCCAATTAAAGCACTTTCGTTTGGCGAAACTATAAAGTTCAGAGAGTTAGCAAATCTATTTGGAGTTCCATAGAAAGGAGAACTTGTTGTTCCTGTAAATGGAGATACTCTTGGTCTAAAGTCGAGTGTGTCAGACGCTCTTACAGCAGATCTTCCAATATTAGGAATATCTGATAAAAATCTTTCTTGCGAATAACTATTTACTGTGAATAAATCTCCAGTATCTCCAGAAGGAATCGAATAATAATCAAATATAATTGAAAGTTTTCTTGATGGAGAATCTTGACCTCTCTTTCTTACAAGACGAGAATAATCGTAGAATTGATCATTTTGACCTTTATTTAATGCAAATTTATCGGTAATATTTCTATATTGTCCAGATACAATTGTTTGTATTTCTGTTTTAATATTAGAATCTTCAAATATTACAGATTCATTTGTAGAAAATCTATTATTATTCAAATATACGATACCAAGAGTATCTGTAGAAGTCTTTGTTACCACTCTGGCGACAGTATTGGTTGACCTCCCAATAATATTTTCTCCGATAATTGCATTTGTATCTACATTTGCCAAAGAACTAAATGTTATTTGATCCAATACTGGCAAATTATTATCTAAAGATTCAAGAACTGCTAAAACTTTTCCTACATCTGGATAATTTAAACTTATTTCATCATCTTGAACTCTTAAACCATATGCCTGATTATTGTAAGTCAGACCATCATTAATTGAACTATTAGCACTAGAACCAGATTGTGGATTTTTAGAAAGAACTACATTAACTATTTTGCTTCTATTATACTGCTTTGCCTTACTCTGAATACCGTTCTTTACAAAAGTTGCTTTTATATTAGAAATTTCTTTATTGTCAAGACCAGTAAAAGTTACTTCATTATTACTTAAACTAAATTTGTCTGGAGTTAAATCATCAATTGTTCCATCACTATATGAAATAGAATATCTTTCTTCATCAAATTGCTCAAACTGAGCGGTTATTGAGTTTACACCTAATGTGAAGTTGCCTCTATTTACGGTTAGAGTTCCTGATGAAGGAGTAAAAGTTGTATTAGAGTCTGCCGTAAATGAAATTACAGAAGAACTTAAATTTACTGAAGATACATTTGAATCTTCAATTTGGGCATACAGATATCCATCTTCCTCGTTTCTAATTTTTGGAACACCTAAAGAATAAGAACCAGAGAAATTACTTCCTGGATAAGTTCCACTGCAAACACCACTGACATTAGCAATCTCGCTTAATTCCATTGAAAGTAGTGATGGATCAATGGAAGATACCTTATTATATGTTTCAGTACTATCATCTATTTGATATCTGATAATATCCCCAGTTTTAATTCCACTGAATGAAGCAGGGGATCCAATAGTTGCAGTTCCTCCTGTAGTAATTTTAATGATACCTGGTCTCGATATTCTATCGAGTTGAGTATCTGCTAAGAATGCGGTTTGAAACCCAGAGATTGAAGTTGATTGATGAACAGATTTAATATCCGAAGTTTGATAAGATCTGACAGTCTTAATAGTTCTAGAAACCAATTCTGAACCATTAATTAAAATCTTCTCACCAGCAGAAAAAGTTCCTGAGGTTTGTTTAATTTGTATAATCTCAGTGTCAGACCCAGCGGAAACTGCATATCCACTCGCTCCACTACTCTTACCTTTTATGTAAGATGACTGGGGAACATCTGTTGAACTAACGCTTTGATTTAAAGTTAACTCTGTATATGTTTGTACATCATATAGATACAAATCCCAATTAGTGGATGGATTCTGATATGCAGCATCTGTTAAATTGAATGTATATACCTGAGCATCTCCAATAGTAACTCCTGCTGCGGTCTCAGTACTATTCTTTCTTTCTGATTGGAGATATACGACATTATTTTGTTTTGGAGATCCTGTTACATTGTTTACTCTTAACAGGTTACCCATTTCAAATGGAACATTTGAAATAGAGACCGTTTCCGTGGTTCTTGGCTTCTCAACATCAATGATTTCTATACCAGTTTTTTCTATATCATATCCTCTAACATAAGCTTTGCCTGGAGATAATTTAATACTCAATAAATTATCCGATGGGATATTGCCTTTATCTGTTTTTTCAGTATCAAAGAAGACACCATCATTACCTAATCTATCATTTAAAGAATTTTTTATTTTTATTTCAAATGGGGTTGTTGTATAATCTCCAGATTCATCATATGTTCTTTGTGCCAAATAATCTTTAATTATGTTATAGTTAGATTTAATATCTAACTTTTTGATTGCACCATCTTTAACTCGTAAAATCTCAATGAAATCAGTATCATTAGTATCTGACAACAATTTCTTTGTAAGAACTAAAGATATCTTAAATCTATCTGCTCCAGGAGCAGCAAAATTTGTAAATCCCTTTGCATTATCATAAAGAGATGAGTCGTCCTTAGCAGTTATAATTTCTTCATTGACTTGTAAACCGACCCTATATGAAGGACTATTTGTATAATAATCTAAAATTATAGTCTGCTTTGGAACTCTAACGAATGCCCCTCTAACAAAATAAACTCCCTCATTAATTGACGCTGAAGAACCAATTTTTGTTGCATCAGAAGAAATAGTTGTCGCAAAAGTTGTATCAGCGTTAATTGTTGTAGTTGAATATGTAATATTTTCAGACGCCGAAAGAGGTTCATTATCCTGAAAAGGATTGAACTCATAATTTGAATCAGAATTAAGATATTTAACGTATAAGGTTGGATATTCTACTTCAGAATTTGGAAGTTGTGCAAGTTGCACTGATGCACTAACTCCAGAATTTTGTCCAACAATTGTTTTCCCAACAAGTTGAGACAAATAAGTAGATATGCTAACTCCGAATTGAGTTAAGTTTAACTTAACTGCATATAAATTATTGTCAAAGGTTGTACTACCTGGAATAACTAGCGAACCTTCTTTAAAGACGTGACTTCCAAATTTCTCTACTTGGTCTTGCAATATAGATTGTAAAGTATTTAATTCACGAGCTTGTATTGGCTTTCCTGGATTGAATAATACTTTATAGTAATTTTTATCTTTAGCACCTACACCGGATTCTAAAAAGTCATCATAATATGGACTTACATTTAAATTAGTTTTTTGAGCCATTTTTTAAAATTCCAGGATAATTTTAACGTCTTCTTTTTGTCTACTGTTTCTTTCAACAGTTTTTCTATTGTCAATATAAATTACATCTCCAGACTTACTATTTATCTCGGGATTAGCAAGACCTCCATTAAACACTACTCCCAAATTAATAACTTTATTTGAGATAGTTGTAGTTATTCCTCCAAATCCGGTGTCAATAGTTCCACTGAATCCTCCCCCAGTTTTTGTGATGTTGCCAGAATCACCTTTAAACTTTAAAATAGTCCCATTAGTATCATAATAAGTTCCAATATTAGTAAAATCTATATGACCATAGGTAGATTGATTATAAAATAGTGATCTATCTTGATAATATTTAATTACTGCAGTATTTCCTTGTTCATCCAAAATATCATACGAAGCAACATATGCTAAGGCAGTTTTCCCATCAGAAGTTTGTTGTATTTTGTCTCCGGGAGACAGCGAACCACTAGAAACATTAACCTTCATAGCATAGAGTGCAGAAAACTCATTGGTAGAGTAAACTGTAGTATTAATGCCCGTTGAATCGAAAACTGTTGGATTCTTAACAATTCCAATTTGAGCAAATTTAGTATCTATTGGAAAATCTTTTGTCGAGTCATCAAATCTTGCATAAATTAAAACTTTATCTGCTCCAAGTTCCTCATAGATATCAAAACCATGCCCTTTTGACGGAGGGATAATTGGGATTAATTCTGCATTAATTTCTGGCAGATTATTTGGATCTGTTCCCAAATTTATCATTCCATAAGTATATCCCCTTCCACCAGAAATTACTGTAACATTAGTAATTTTATTATTATCAACACTTAAAGAAACTTCTCCACCAGTTCCATCGCCAACTATTTTTGCTGTATCGCCATCACTTATGGAATATCCCTTTCCTTGATTTTGGATGTAAACTTTTTTAATTTGATTTTCATTTACATCAGAATTGCCATTTGTTCTAATTGCTGAGATTTGAGGATCTGTTGATGTATCCCAATTATTTGGAACTGTAATATATTCTGTAGTATCAAACTTTACAATATCACTTGGAGAAATAGAATACAAATATTTCCAAGTATATCCATCACTCAATTTGGTTGGTTCCAAATCAGTAAAAGATGGCTCTACTGTAGATGCAGTACCATTTGTGCTTATTCCAGATGATCCATTATCAATACAAATATAAACCCTATAATCGGAATTAACCACATAATAATCAGCATCATATAGTCTCAAAGAGTTAGAGATTGGAGATGGATTAAGAATACTATAATCTGACCTATACATCTCATAAGTTAGTCCCGAAGTCCAATTAATTCTCCGTATTACTCTTCTAATATTGGCAGTCGTAATTTTTTTTCCAAAAAGCATCGTAGATTCATAATGATTTAATCTATCAATATTATCAACTGGATTTGGAGTTGTTGTATCCCAGTTACTATCTCTACCATACCCACTAGATGTTGGATTTGTTAATCCAACAAAAACATAATATGAATTTGAAGAATCATTGACAGAATCTACAAAACTTGTGGTATTTAATATTCTAAATTGATCCGTTACAAGAGCAGGCATGTGAATATTGTTTTTTCTATATTTATATTATGAAATAGGACCTATGTTTCTTAATCCTTCTCCTCTTCTTTGAATTGTTGGGAATGTTGTCAATCCTGAAGAAACTTCATATGCAGAAACTCCTATTGATATTGGAGATGCTCCTCTAGTTAAGTTGGATAATCTTCCCCAAGAGAATTTTCCAACATAGTTTCCAGTAGTGGTTGCTATTCCAACAACATTTGTTTGAGAATGTATATTGCAAGTAACAATACCCGCTCCTGCATCCAATCCACTAATTCGATAGATGTTATCTACACATGTTGTTCCAATGCCAACTATATCATCATCAGTATCGATAATAGAGGTTACTCCATTTCCAACAATAGTATCTGAAACATAAATGTAATATCCAGTTTGCAAATCGCCAGTAGTTATATTAAAATATAATGCCAAATCTGTTCCAATTCCAACTGTTGTTCCAATACCAGTAATATTTCCATCTGCTCCCTGAACAGTTTGAATATTTGTTATCTCTTCAGAAACTATTTCTGGGAGAGCAATGATAACTTGTGGTGGTTTTGTTTGAGTATATCCAAAACCAGGATTTGTAATAGTTACTGGAGTAGTTAGGGAACCATTTGAGACAGTAATAGTAGCAGTAGCAGTTGTTCCAATACCAACACCAACTCTTTGTGGGGCAGATATCTTAGCAACAACTGAAGAACCAGTATAACCGCTTCCGCCACTTTCTATTGAAAGTGATTGAATAGTTCCCGCAGCAGAAACGACTGCTGTTACCGCAGCTGATACTGGATCAGATACTCCGGAAACGATTAACCCATCAAATGATGTTGGAGTATCATATTCAAAGAACTGGGAATTGTCTACAAATATGGTGGAATCTGTTGTTGTTACATCCTTAATAATCTTAGCAGTAGGATACACCTGAGGTTCGATCGAATTTCTTGTTTTGTAAACCGGGTATCCATCAATAATTTTATCTACTTTTTGTTTAGTCCAATATAGTGGTTTGTCATTTACTTCATCAATTCCAACTCCCCTATAAAGATTTGTCTGAATTTTATCAGAATATGCAATGTCTGAAACTGTTCTAATTTCTTGAGTCTTAGTGTCCTCAATATTAATGTTATCAAATACTTGAACACTATCCCCAATCTTTATAGTTTCTTCTTCATCTACGATGAAACTGTCTGAGTAACTTCCTCTATAGAAATAAATTGCAACATCATCTTCTGGTTTTGGAGCATCTGTAAATACAAATGATGTTCCTCCTTCAAACTGATATGATTCTTTTGGTTGTTGAAGAATTCCATTAATAAAAATTATTAACAAGGAATCCATATCAATGAATTGGGAATCATCATTTGATGTATTTTTTTCGAAACTCAGTAATTGATTATTATAGAACAATGAGAATCTCTTTTGAATCCCATCCTGATACTGTTTTATAGAATCGATGTAATCTAATGTTCCAAATTCCCATGAAGAGAATTGATCTGTAAAGGTATCTAAGACAGTTAATTGGAATTGCTCCAGTGGTTCTGACAACCCATAATCAGTCACAAGACCTACAGCAGTGATAACATCTCCAGGTTTAAATCCATAACCACTTCTAACAACGCTAAATTCGCTTACCTGGAACAATGTTGAACCAATGCCTGTAGTTTGACTTGCTCCAATTTCAATATTCAACAACAATCCGGTTCCAGTTTCTGTTGTTGTTCCAATACCAAGTCTAGAAACTCCAATAACTGATAAATTTTCATAAGATGGAGAAGGTAATTCAACTATTGTCGTAGATTCATCATATCCGCTTCCACCATTAGAAACATTAAATGATAGTGTTCCACCTGCTCCAACAATAACACTAATATCTGCTCCTGAACCACCACTAGAATCTGTAATTGCAATAGAAACGGGTTCTCTATATCCAGATCCCCAATTTCCAGTTGTACCGATACCAATAGAAGTAATTGATCCTCCGGCAATTATAGCCGTTACAGAAGCTCCTACAAGAGGTGCATAACCCAAACCAGGAGTAGAACCAAGAGAGACAATCATGCCACCTCTAGGAAGTTGATTCTGGTTGACATCAGACTCAGAAATTATTTTAGAGCCATCTGTTGAAGTTATTCCTGAGAATACAATAGAACTAATACCGGCAACGGTATCTTCTTCTATTAAGAAATTATTTGATGGATTATTTTCTGTTGTTGGAGATTGGAAAATACCATTAATTAATACAATTCCACTTCCTCCCGTAGAACCCAATCCAGTTGTATTAATTCCACCAACTGTCAGTTGATATGTTTGTCCAATTCCAGTAAAGTTTTCTGAAATATTGTCATAAATTTTATTTGTAGTATAATCTTGTTTTAAGAAGACTCTGCCTCCAAAAGAAGATCTTGCATCTGGAAGATTATTATCATCTTCTTCAGATCTATTTTCCAAAACTCCAGTAGGAGGTGCTGTAAAGTGAATTTTGTTTCCTGCAATATTAAACGCACCTCTATACAGAGAAACCGTTGTTGCGTCAGAATATGTTGAGGCAGAAGTACCAACAAACTCTCTCTCAACTTGAACAAGTGGGAAAGTTCCTCCAAATGATATTGGTCCTGAGATTGAGGTTCCAAAACCAACATTAGATACTTTCATGTACTCATCACCAATTTTTAAAACGTCATTAGGAACAATTGATGAAATTCCACTCAGAGGAATAATATTGGTAGTAAATCCAATATTATTACCATTATTATCTACATTGTATTGTAACAATGAATATGATAATGGAGGTTGAACAACATTGTCAATAGAAATAATTACTTTTTCATTTTTCTTTACCATTTCAAACTCATGAGCATTGCCCTCACCAGGAGAAACAAAAGTAACCGCTGTTCCTGCTCTTTCTGTTGAGATGCTAAATGTATTATTGTTGGATTTAATAGCAAATACTCTTGATGGCAATGACCCTATTCCAGTTGCAGATTCATACTGCATAGGTGTTGAACCTACACCAACAAAAGTTGATTTTGGTCTATAAATCAATTCTTCATTTGTTTGGAAGAAATGATTCGGTATATTAAACTCTCCTGTAGACAAATTCAATTGAGAAGCATTGTTTGGATCAAAGGATTTTGTAAAGATTGGAGTATTTTGATAATTTAAATCAAAAATAGTTCTATCCAAACCCGAAAGGTATTGATTTACATTGACAGACTCTGCATTATTATTGTATTGTAATGTGTTTGGAACATTTATCTGATCTATTTCTGAATAAAATAGTTCGTTATATGTTAAAATTTCAAGATTTCCAGAAAATTCTGGATCTGGATAAAACTTTAGAGATACTACTGATCCAGTTATATCTCCACCGAATGTCCCTATTCCGCTTGTGCTTCCTATTGATAAAAATGGGTGTTGGATAGTAACAACATTGGTTCTATCCGAAATTAACATCACTTGGTGTAATGCACTTGTAGTTCCAACACCAACCTTTACGGTTGATTTGAGGGAGGTAAATGTATTTACATCAAATGATTTAATTGTAGAGGCAGCGGAAATATTTGAATATAATGCATCATAGATAACTGTTTTTTCAGACTCATCTGGTTGACCAGTAGATTTGAATCTATATGTACCAATTCCAGATGCCGTAGTTCCGAATCCAACATTTCTAGATCTAACTATGATTGAGTTGTCAGTTGTATTTGTATATTCAATACTTAAAATTCCACCACTTATTGAAGCTCCAAAAGAACCAATAAAGTTGGAACTTAATTCATCTTCATTAGTATCAAAATAAAGTTCGGAAATATTAGTATTTGTACCATCATGATCAACAAACAATTCAACATAATTCATATTATTGTTTGTGTTATCAATAATATGAATTTGTGAATGTATTGATTCAATTTTAGAAGTTGAAATTCCAATTAATGTGGAGGTATTTCCAGATCCAACAATCTTTGCCGAAGATGTTAAATCAATAAATCCAAATGACTCTGTTCCGATACCAGAAGAAAAACTTGTAAAATATGAATTCAAATATTTAATATTATAATCAGTGCTGTAAGGATTATTTGGACTAAATTTTAAAACTTTTATGTCATTCTTATCTTCAATAGAAATATCACCTATTTTAGTGTGATCCGATGTTGTTAATCCAACATTAGATATAGAACCTTTTTCAAAGGTAAATGTATTTCCATCATCATCATTTAGGACAATAATTTCATCAAATTGAACTTCAGAGTAATCATCACTAGTAATTTGAATTAAATATCTATTATACTTTCTTGATGTTTGTAAGTCATCAACCGCTGAAGATAATTCCTGTGACTGTTCACTATTTGCAAATAAGTTACTTATATCATCAATTTGTAAAACTCTATTTGTTTTGCAATATATGTAATCGGATAGTCTCTTATTTTTAAATTTTAAATATCTAGATCCACCAGTAATGGTGTCTACATCATAAACAAAATCAAAATTATTGATAGTATCTACTCTATTTTGATTTATCAAATCAACTAATGTTATTGAAGCACTTACGGAGGTTGTTATTCCACTCTCAACGTTTTTAATTATCTCAGTATCCGCAAAATTCTTAAGACCACTAGTATGGAGAAGTTTATTTACTGGACTTACAATATCTTCCCATTTTTGTCTACTCTTTACAGTATAGGATAGATTTTGATAGTAATCATTATTTGGAATGACTTGAGTATCTTGATTTAATTTTCCAATATCATCAGACCATCCAATATCTTGTCTGGTAAAATAATCAACTTCAAATCTACCAACAGACTCTTTAATGGTATTAATTGTTGCTGTAGTATAAGATTCTCTTCCTCTTATAATATCATCTTTCTTAATTTTGTAATCTCCACTGACTTTGATGGAGTTTTTATTAGATTCGGAAACTCTCAAATCCACTTCAACAAACCCAACATTAGTTTTAACTTCTAAAGATTCGCCAATAATAAATTGAGCATAGTCTAAGGAAACATTGAACTTGGGATAATTATTAAAGTTTACTATCGAAGCATATACATTTTGTACGGTTTGCCCTATACCTGGATTTGTTGTTAAACCTGAAATATCAAACTCAAGTTCTGCATTTACTCCAACTCCGCTATTAGTATAGGAAGAAACTGTAAAGAAATTATATCCATAATCTGAGGAATTAAATCCATCACCATCAGAACTGCTCTTTTCAAGACCTTCTACAAATATTTTGTCTCCGGTAGAGAATGGTTCTTCACCAAAACCAGTAGCTGGAGTCGTAAGAATACAAGTTACAATACCAGAAGATGATGCATAGAAAGTATTAATTCCAATACCATTTGTATTATTGATTGCTCTAACAATAGTATTTGAAGTTAATCCCTTTGATGAAACAACATTCGAAACTGATATTATTGAGTTTCCTGAAAGATTTGCACGCAATAACCCAGAATCATTAACTTTACCAGTATCTCCATCAATAACAATTAAATCTGGAGTTGATAAGTAATTTTTACCTCCATTAGTTACATTAATAGAACTGATAGTATATGAATTATCTAATGTTATTAACTTATCAATAGACGCTTCTGGTCTTAAAGTTTTATCAGAAGAATATTCAAATCCCTGATTAATAATTTTTACTTGATTTACCTTTCCTATAGTATCTGATTTGACAACAACATATGCTTCTGTTCCTGACTGAGATTCAATATTAACAAAATCGGGAATCTTTTTATAATTCAATCCTGGTGATATAGTTCTGATGTCAGAAACACTTCCTGAAGCAGATGATGAATTTGTAGTGTACTTTAATACATCACACTCTGTTTTTGCATATGAAACTTTTTCTGGTTCCTTATCTAATACAATATTAAAGGTTGTTGTTCCAGATCCGGAAATATTATATGTTCCAGAATAAACACTATCAACAAATAGTATTTCATTATAATTTTTTATTTCTTTATCAGCAGTGCTAATATATCCAGATTTCTCTAAGTTATAATAAAGTTTAGTAGGAATATTCTCATCATGATAAACTGTTAAAGCAGACCCTACACTTCCTGGAGTTCCTGATGCAATTACATTGAAAGTATCTGTTGAACCGGTAGAAATAAATTCATCTTTAAATTCATTATCATAAAAAACCTTTAAGTTATATCCAGACAAACTAGAGTCTGAAGTATCAAAAACTAAATTATTTCCTTTTATTACTTCTATTTGGGGAGATATTAAACGGAAATTACTTGTAGAATCACCACTACTAGTTAATGAACTAACTATTGGGGGATTTTTGGTAGAATCTAAGTAGGTTTCGCATAGTTTAAATGTGTTATCATCAATTTTGTAAATATAGTAAGATCCAATATTAGTATCAACAATACTTCCGCCGGTTGTATAAGAATAATATACTTTATCACCAGTTTTATATCCATGCGAAGATATTGTTATTTCATCATTACTAGTATCAACACTAACACCTGGATTAAAATAAGTTCTTATGCTGGGTAAGTTATGTGTAACATCTAAAGTTATTGCAACAGATGTGCTAGTCCCAATACCAACATTAAGATTTGGTTGAACACTTAGATTAATAGAGTCCCCATTTGTAAGACCATGAGAGGTTGAAACAGAAACTTGAGATCTAATTCTTTTTATATCTGCAGTTATTTGAGTAAAATTAGATTCTAAAGAATATTTGTAGTTATTATCTCCATTATTAATAAAGAATAACCCATTAGTAGTTGTAGTTAAACCAACTTCAGTAACGATTCCAATATGATCAGGAGATTTTTTTATAATATAAACATTTTGAGAATCTCCATCTGGCAAATCAAATGGAGAACTTGCAGAAGTATTTGCTACAGAAATAGAAGATGATCCTGTAGGCTTTGTTAAAGTTACTTGTTGATTTGTTTTAAATGGATGTCCGGGTAGGAAAATAGATTGAGTAGGTATGGAAATAATATTATTAGTTTGGTTGCCAACATTGTAAGTTACAGCAACTCCAATTCCTGCTGTTGTTCCAACACCAACAGATTGATTAGGGTTGAGATATACTAAGTCGTTTTCTTTTGAATCAAAATATTGTAATGACTTACTAATTGTAAATGAATCTGGAATAAAATTAACTGTTGTAGATGCACTATGAGCAGATCCGACAGACCCTCTATCAACTCTTAAAACACCTTGATTTCTAAAAATATTCAATAACGTAAAAGTATCTGATCCAATTTCAATACTACTTCCAATAGAAACATTATTTGGTATTCTTGAAACGTAAATATCAGTTACTACTCCTGCAGCAGGAATTTCTTTATTGAGAACAGTCGTATAAGATGTTACTCCTATTTGATGTGTTCCTAACAACTCTGTCAAAGTAGTTGAAAATCCAGAAATAGTTACATAGTCTAAATTATCTAAAGAATGTCTTGGAGATACTTTTACCTTTACACTATCTTTATCGTTCCAAACAAAAATTGAATCATTGTATGGTAAAGTCGTTGTTTCAATTGATTCAATTTGTTTTCCACCAATTCTACCTACTTGTGCTATTAAACCGCTACCCCCTGTTTCAGATTCGTTAAATTGAAGAGTATCGCCAACTTTATAATTGTCTCCTGAGTTTATAATATTAAAATTTTCAATAGATCCCTTAGAAACAGATTCTACATTAATATTCTGCTTAACAATTTCGTTTGATTCAATAATAAAATCGTTCTCAGCATTATCGGCAGAAAGTTTATACGGAAATGTATTACGAATTAAATTCGAATTATTAAAATCAAATGATTGACTTAAATCTTTATTTTCACTAACAAAAGATGATCTATATCTATCTCCTATGAAGTATGGAAATACTCCTACATTATCTCCTTCGGCATTTTCCACTGCCGTGGCAAAGTAAGCATATGTTCCATTGGGAAATTCGGGTGTTACACAATATCTACCATTATATTCATCCAAATCACCAATATTTGTAAACTTGTAATCTTCTATAAAAAATCCAACCTCACCAGTAGAAGATTCGGAAGGTCTATTTGGTATATTGCTTAAACTCTTAGAATATCCTGAAACCAAACGTTTAGTATCTGATTTAATATCTTTTGGATTGGAATATCCAAACGCACCATAAATTGGATTACCGTCATAAGCCCAACCAATAATTGGAGAATGAACTGGAGAAGCGTCTGTTCCCACATCTCCGAGTTCATTTTTTATGACATCTCCATATCCGCAAATAGAATACTGAAGTTTATTGTAAGAAGAAGATATAATCTCATTTGCTTCAGCATCTGTACTTGTAACGTCATTATAAAAAATATTATTATTTACATTTAATGAACGAATATTAGCATCAAGTAATGCTCCACTACCTGCAGATTTTGCCTGAATTATTGTATTTGATGTTGAATAACCTATACCACTATTAACAACAATAATACTATCAATTTTATTATTGACCAATACTGGTTTTAACTCAGCTCCGGTTCCATTTCCACTGACAATAATGTCTGGTACTGAATAATATTCTCTACCTTTACTTTGAATAGATACTCTTTCTATACCGCCATTTGAAATAATGGGAATAAATTGAGAATCTTTTCCATTTTTTATTTCAATTGTTGGTTTTTTATTATAATTTAAAATAGTAGATCCATAATCAGATCCTTGATCATATACTAATGCAGAAACAATTTTTCCTCTTACGATAGGTGTAGCACTGATTGAACCTCTAAATTGCGTGCTACCTAATCCAACCGCTCCATAATTTACTTGAAGACTAATATCTGGATAATTAAAAATTTGATATCCGCTTGCTCCAGATTCTAATCGGACATATTTTTGTCTATCATAATTTGTTTTTATGGTTCCACCTATTCCAGCATCAGATACTTTAAAAGTATCATCGTCAATTTTAGTTACATAATATTGATTTGCCGAAGAAAGACCAGTAACAGCAGATGTTTCATATGTATATGATACTAACTCTCCACTATTAAATCCATGATTTTTAAAAGTTATTGAATTTTTTCTATTTTTTGGACTAATATTTGATGGATCGACATAAATTTTTCTATTTTCATATCCCTCTCCACCATTAATAACTCTAATTTCTGATAATGTATTTTTTACTTGAGTTCCAAACTTTTGTATACCCAAAGTACCAGTAGAAGTAAATCCTACAGTATTAATACCAGACTTATAATCACCTAATGATTTGTAAAGTTGAATAGTATTATCACTTATAAACTTAGTGTAATAAGTTACATTATTGCTAAGGGTTTCTCCAGTACTATCATTCGAACCATTAAAAGTTCCTATACCTAAAGCAGAAACTCCAGTTCTAGCAAGATAAGTAATTGGCTCTCCATCAACTAAACCATGAGGTTTTGTAAATGTTATAGTTTCGTTTGTAACATCAACACCTCCGCCATTAGATAATTGTGCTGCATTAAACTCTATTTCCCTACGTTTTTTTCTAATAACAGGTTCAAAAGATGCACCTTTACCATTACCACCTGTTAAAACAACCGAGACTATGACATCAATATCAAAATCTTGTGGTTCTACTAATATTTTTTCTACAGACCCTCTTATTGCAGGTTGGACAAGAGCAGTACCAGAATCGACGGAAAGAAGTGGAGGATTAATAACATCGTATCCAGATCCACCAGATAAAACATTAACAGACTCTAAAGGACCATAATAAATTTTGTTATCGGTCTTATAGCTTGTAATTTCGACTCCATTGACTAACATTCCAATAGAACCTGGAGTTATTAAATCAGATTTTCCATCGCCCATATTGACCGATAATGGAAACTTCCTTAATATTTTTTGAGCTGATATAACTTTTTCTTTTTGAGATTTGAGAACAAAATTATGAGTTCCTGGGGGCAATATACCAAAATATTTGTATCCAGAAGTTCCTAATGTGGATCTAGACTCGTGCAATCTTATTGAAAGATTGTCGGATAAAACCTCAACAAAATACGATCTTTCTGACAATCCAGAAATTACGTTTCCAGTTGCAGAGTAATAGACTTCCGATCCAGTTTTGAATGAAACTTTTGACGAAAAAGTAATCGTTGAATAAAGATCAGTATTTGTATTTTTTCCACCAACTCCTGATGCATTATAACTAAAAATATTTTTAGTTATTTCATATGATGGTAATGAATTTGATGCAACATACATAAACTCATCATTTTCATTATAAACATTTTGAATATCAGATACTATAGAATTAAATTCTAAATTAACATTTCTCGATGAAGAGGACTTTAATTTTCTTCTAATATCATACTTAAAACCATTTTTAAGTACAAATGACTTTGATAAAGAAATTGTTCTTCCTGCAATCGATGTGATTTCTAAATCAGTTTCTTCTTTATTTTGAGAATTTCTTGAAAGTATATCTACTACATCACCTACCTTTAAACTTGATTTGTCAATATCACTACTTAAAGTTACTTGAGATGTTTCTCCAGATGAAAAACTATTGATTTCATACCTGGAACTTGTATTATAAATCCAACTATTTGCAAATATCTCTTTATAAGTTTTATTATCTATTGGATTTTCAATTATTTCTCCAAGATTTTTTACCTTTAATTTTTCATTAACTGATACTGATGACTCTTCTTTTCCTGAATTATACTCAGATATAACGCCAGTTAATCTTAACTCTACTTTTTTTGTAATGTCTCCATTTTCATACCCATAATATGTTTCATTAGAACGAACTATAGATGCAGTAGGAACATATTCTGTAATGTTTGAACATCCAAAAAATTGATTTATAGACTTACTTGTATAAGTTATTTGATTATTTCCTGCATAAAGTGTTCCGGACTCTGGAAAACCAATGGTGCTATCTACCGTAATGACAGTATCTGTAGTCAGGATATCGTTTATATTTCTGCTACTACCTGTAATATTAAATGTGCCAGTAGTTGTTGGAAATGCATCATCAAAACCGACAAAAAGAAAAAGTTTATAGTAAGTTTTTCCTTTTCTATTAATTATTTCAACTTCAGACACTGGTGCTGTACTGCCAGAATCTGTTGTTTTAATAATAGTTTGCCCAGCAAGATTTAAGGGATTTCCTGATATTGCTTCCGCAACTACTACATCTCTTCTGATGTATGTAGATGAAGATGGTTTATTTAAAAACTTTTCTAGATCAACTACCTTTGGAGTTTCTCCATAAAGAACATTAAACAATATTCTAAAGGACTCTTCTGTTCCTTTAGACTCATAAAAAGTTCTAGCTTCTTTAATAAAGTTGCCAACGTTTAAATTTTCAGTGAAATTTAAATTTTCTAGTCCCGGTGTTAAAGAATATTTAATTTTTTTATAAAATTCCTTCAAAAATAAGGAACTTAAATTCTGAACAGGAGAATTTGCATCATGAGACGACGCAGATGATGTTGAAAATATGAGGTCTTCTTGATTTAATTCTTGATGATAATTGGTAATTCCACTAAAACCACGAACACAACCAGTAAAAGTTGTTGTAGTTGATCCAGTGTAAGTAATGATCTCGTCATCAATTTTTATGAGACCATATTTTGATGGAAATCCTTTTGTGCTACTAACACTAATCGTACTATCATCTACAAGAACTGCTTGTGTTGTTGTAGAACTATCTACTATAACCTCTGGTTTGAACTTATCAAGTTTTAAATATTGATCAAGATTGTCAATAATATCGACAACGCCACCTTGATATTCTTGAGAGATATAGTACTGCTTTAAAAATTCGGCAGTTTTTGGACTTTCATCTATAATAAATTCTGGGAGTTGATTGTCAACTATTTGCTGAATCTTTATTCTAGATTCAAAACCAGCTTCGATCATGTTATATCCTCTTTAATTCCCCGTTTGAATAGCTTGATCTATAATAATCAGTTCTTGAAAATACTGTTCCTGATATATCATCACCAGATGCAATAACATCTTTTACCATATTTATATTGCTTTTGCCAATGCTGAAGGACAAATACAAATCGTTTAAACCAATGATATCATTTGATTCTGGGAATGCTTGTATCTCCACAATATCACCAGTTAAAGATGTAGATGTAATGGTTACGGCTCCTATTAGTATTTCTCCCGTAACATAGTTCACAGTACCCGCTGACTGGACCACAACTGGTATTGAGGAAGATATAGTACCATCTGCATTAGAGATTGTTTCTACGTCCTTTACGATAGAAATTGTGCCTGTTCGGAGGTCTTCATTTGGAGTATCAGTAAAGTATACTGTACTGGTTTCTCCTAAAACTTTAAATCCGGTAGATTTAATATTTTTTCCGGCAGGATTTGCATGAAATTTATTTCCAAAACAAATTTCATATTGCGTTGGAGAATTGACTTTAACCTTCAAATCCCTTCGAATTCTTACTTTCGTAATATTTGATGTTATAGCAGCATCTGTTGCATCTATGGTTCTAAGGACTTTACTATATCTAAATCTTCCACCAAATGAATTTAATTCCGATGATCTTGAATATGCGGTCAATGAATTAATAACTCTAGATTTTAGATCTTCGACACTACCTACCTGAGAAGAGTTATAATATATTGATGAATCTAATTCGACATAAAGTATTTTTGCATCGATGATATCCGCATCAATGCCGGAAACCGAATATAATTTAAGTTTATTTTTTATTTGCTGCTTATTAAAATCTGAAACATAAGTACCACCTTTTGGTTTAATACTTATAATTACCTTTCCAAATTGAGGTGGATCTAATTCCTCTCCACCAACTACGGATACGGATTCTGCGTTTGGAAATATTTTTGATTTAATAATTGTCTCATAGTCCCCAGAAGTTACTGCTCTATATTGAGAAGCATACAAACGAGGAGCAAAATTGCGAATAGAATCTATAGATTCAATATCAGAACCATTTTGTGAACTCTGAATAGTTGTTATAGCACTGACTGTTGCAGTATTATCATCAGTGAATGCTCCGGCAAAAGAAAATGATGATGCACCATTACCTTCTTTTCCATTTGTCACAATATAAGTGACGGTAATTACCGAATCATTTTCTAATTTTTTACCAAAATATCCATCACCAAAAAGAAGTTCATATTTTTCGTCTTGAACTTCTTGAATTAAAAACGTTTCTGATGTTGAATTAACTTGGAAAATATTTTCAATTAAATCATACTTATTCCCATTTCCACTATCATTCGGACCCTTTACATAAACAACAATTGTTGAGGTGTCTATAAATGAATTATCTAATACAAATCTTTGATCTAGAGATCCATCAACTGTAAAAGTTTTCTTTAAAAACGTTCCTTCTTTGATTTTAACATTATTAAATGTTGCAACCCCATTGGATACTGTTGCCGTAATATTTTCAGGAACAGAAAAAACGTAAGAACTTTCTCTAAGATTACCTATACAAACTAGACCTGCTTGTATAGTTAATGTATCAGTTCCACTTGTTGTTGCCGTAAATGATACGGTTGCCTCGGATGAAGTTCTTGATGAAGGAACATATCCAATATTCCTTGCAAGAGATACTACATTCTCTCGAACTGTTGCCGAATCTAAAAATGATTCATTGACGACCAAATTCGAATTAAATGCAGTAATGTAAGTATTATATGCTAACGTATCGATCAGAACAGAAAAGTTTGAACCCTCAAAATCAAAATCCGTGAAAGTAGAATTTGCACGGAGATAATCTTTTATTGAAGTCTTTATCTGATCAAAATCTAGATTTGTAAACTTTGTAAAAGGCATTTTATCTTGTTGCCTCTAATATGAACGTAAACTGTTGTGTTGGAATCTCTTGTCCAATAATATTAAAAACTATTGTAACCTCAAATTCATTTGAATCTGGAAGTACTTCCACAGAAACATCAACATCTTCAACTCTTGGTTCATAATTTGATATTGCATTTAAAATTTGATCCCGAATGATAGACCCGGTTCCAAAATCGGCAAATTCGAACAAACTTGAACGAACTTCTGATCCTAAATCTGGATTAAAAAATCTTTCATTCGGGATTGTTTCTACAATATTGCGAATTGAGCGACTAATTGCTCTTTCATTTTTCAGAATTGGCAAGTCTTTCGTAATAGGATGAGGTTCAAAGGACAAACTAATGTCCTTAAACGCTCTTGATATGCGAGTTATTGCCATCAGACAAGGGATTTTTCTTTATTTATAGCTATTCGTGCCATCTTTCAACAAAATCATCAAACCCATTTGCACCACCACAAGGTCTTGAAAGACGATTTTCTGGTATTTGATACTCTTTCTTTAAATCATCGTGCATAACTTCCTGCAAGACCTGTTTTGGTGACAACGAATCATAATCTGTAACCAATTTTGTGGTTCCCCACATCTCTCTCATGTAGTTTTTGTTTCTATCGACTGGTAAATTCGACATTTTAGCTCCTGATTTGTGAAAATCAGAACTTTTAAAGGGGTTGCTATCCCTAAAAATTATTTATTTTATCCAAAAACCTTTGCGATAATAATCAGAATCACTTATATATTGGTAATTTTTCATATCATTTGAAATTTCATTGTTCCATACCGGAATTGCCTCATCATTTCCAAATCTAAAGTCGGGATTTTGCCTAAAATGAACCTCTATAAGACAGTTTCCTATGAATTCGCAGTTAATCCATTCATAATTACCATGCAAATTCTTTAAAATGTTTGGAAATTCTATATCTCTTTCTATTTTTTGCCATTTTTTCCACTTATAAAGAGGGTCTTCTTCATTACGAGTCCCTATTACTGCCAATTTTTGCTTCTGGTATTGATAATCAATACTTATATGTTCTCCATTAAATAATTCACACCAAAATTCACCTGGATGATAGTTATCAGTATTGTCATGAATATATTCAATACGAGCAAATCGCCCCATACCCAGAAGATTCATACAAGGACGGATAATATAAAAGTCGGATTTGGGGACTTGTGTTCCAACAGGACCACACTTATATCCCAAAATCCGACTTAAAATTAATTTATTATAAACCCAAAGGTCATGAGGATGAATTTGATTCCATTCTTCATTTCCTTCTAGGTACATTTTATTTAACCTTTACCTTGTCCCCGATACTTTTTCTTAGCCGAGTTACGAGAACTTGCGGACAATTTTGTGTGCTTCCCTTTTCCTTGACGAGACTTTTTAGGTTTGGCTTCGACATAATTACCCTTTCTCATAAAACCAGTTTTTGCCATAATTTTTTTACTCCTTGTAAATTTCAGTTTCAAGTTCCGAAGGATCCGGAGAACCAGTCTGATAGTATTCTACCGCAAGGTCCTCCATTACCTCAAAATATTCAAGTTGACCTAGGTTTTTATATATTCTGTCTCCTTTGTACAGAATATCATAACGCTCACTCATTAGATTACGCGAGTCTTTTCGTGCCCCACACGAACACGAGGATCACACCAAATCTCAAATCCTGCTTCAATGGCATCCAAACAGAAGGATACATCCTCTCCACACATATCTTGAACCTCTCCAGACTCAAATACCTGCATCTTCGGAGCAAACCATGGATACTTCATACCCTCATTCTCAAAGACTCCGTGCTTGATGAGTAACCACCCAAATCCTGTATAATCAACAGTAAAAGGTTTGCGCCTCTTGGAGATGCTCTCGATGGTTTCGTGATTCATCACACCTCCATTGTTACGGAAGTCATCCTCCTCCAACCAATGAGCAACTGATGTTGTGCGACCATCTTCGGTACAATACCAACCAGCGGCAATGTCCTTATCCATTAATACTAACTGATAAAACTTCTCAGTATTAAAAACAATATCACTATCAATCCATAACTGATAATCATATTTTAACTTACCGTCCCAGGGAATTTGATTCGGTCCGCGCAGTACATTAGCTCCAAGACACTTGCACCTTGCAAAGTTGACCATGGAGGAGTAGTCCTGCGAGATCTGAATGCTTGCCCCGCACTGTACAAGATCAAAACAAAGTTGTACAAAACTCTTCAAATACGTATAAGATACTCCGCGCCCTGGAAGACAAAAAACAATACTCTTTCCTCGAAGCATCTCTTTTGCCTTGTCATAGTCCCATTCTTGCTCTTGTTTCGCCACTGTAGGAGCGGCTGCTTTTACTGTAAATCCTTTAGCCATAATAGAATTGAATTACTTTCGAATCATACTGCATTATGTATACTCTGTCAAGAATCTGTAATATCAGTAATGATAATACAGTCATTCTCAACTTCAATATTAACTTCGGTTCCTTCATACCACCCCTTTTCATCACATATCCATTCGGGAATCTTTAAAAAATACTCCCCACTTACTGGATCAATCTCTATAGTCGTAAAATTTTCTGCGCGATTTTTTTGCATCTCCATTAAACCTAGTTGTTGTTTTTATATAGCAAAAAAATTTTTTATGTGCCTTTGAAATCTTAGAGGATTTTGTGTTGTGGAATTTTGTGTTTCTTTGAGATCTTGGAGAATTTTGTGTTCCTTTGAGATCTTAGAGAATTTTGTGTTCCTTTGAGATCTTAGACGACATCGTAACACTTTGTAGACTCTGGGGACCCATGGATTTTAATATACGGGGGGGCGAACCCCCCCGGACTGCTGTAACGAACGAATGAGACTGCTGATCAGGCAGCAAAGGTCTCAGGATATTGGCGGGCGATCCGCAGCACCTGCTGATCGATCTCCCACTCAGTGTCGCCGGGGCAGGAACGATCCAGGACGCGGAAGCGGGAAAACTTCTGCCCAATGGAATCGGCAGAATGCCCGGACTCGGGGAATGCTGCCATGAAAGCAGAGACGACGGCATCGCGGTCGCCTTCGGTTGCAAGGTAGCGGTCGGCGATGAAAGCAGTCTGCTCTTCAGAGTAGGGCACTCGCTTAGAGGGCACCGCCATGGCAGCGGCAAGAGCGGCGTCCATGAGTTGCCGCCCCTTCTTAAAGAGCAGGCGCTCGGGGCGGTCCAGATTGGTCAGACCATACCCGGCAACATAGGCGGCGTTCTGCTGATAGAACTCCAGAGCGTTGCGGTCGGAAGCGGTCAGGGTTGAGGTCATGAGTCGGTTTGGGTTCATTTGACTTGAGAGAATTCTACAGGGTCACCATACATATCGGGGACCGATAGCGTGACAGTTCACCCATTGTCCCTTTGAGGTGTCGCCGCTGAACCAAAGCATCTTCAGAATGGCGCGGCGTGAGACGTGGGTGTGACGGTGCTCAGTCAGAGGGGTGTTAAACCAGCGGACCCGTGCCGTTCCCGTGATAGGGTTCAAGCGGAGGGTCCAAACGCTCTGAGAGTCGCTGCAGTCGATTGGATAGCGCATCGGGTTTCCGTTTGGTCCCCCTATCCTATCAAATCAGGTGCCCCCTGCAACCCCTCTCAGGCAAGTCTCATGAGTCTCTCAGAACTCAATCGGTGTCGTGGTGATAGCATCCAACACGGAGAGCAGTCGCTCACCATTCTCTGCTTGAGACAGGAGTGCAATCATGAGACCAACGGACATGAGAAAAATGTTAATGAAGGACAGTGAGTTAATGTTAGTTGGGGGGAGAATGTGTCTCCCCCTGACTGATACTATCAGGCAGCAACCTTGATAGTTTCCAGATCCTTATTGCGGATGCTGGTGTTCACAAAACGACCGACAGATTCCTCTGCCTTGATAACGTTATTCAGTTCATTCACGAAACCGCTAACATCAGCGGACTTGTAGTCGTATTGGCGACCACCGTTGAATTCGATGGTGACGGTATCACCTTCGGTAGCGATGGAGTTGATAGCGGAAGAAGTGAAGTTGGAGATCATGTTGATAATAAAGCGATGGAATGTGATGTGTTTTGAGCGGGATGCATCACCCCCGCTGAGGTTATTAGAGAGGGGAAGTTTCCCACCCCTCAGTGATAACGTCAGGCAAGCAGAAGGTCGTTGGAAAGTGTGCCCAGTTTCATAGAGTTACGAAACTCAGTGACAAAGAACTCAGTGCCATTGTAGAGACGAATGAACCAATCGAAGTTCTTCTGAAAGACATGTTCTCCTGCGATTGCGTGCTCTGAGAGAATCGCATTCAGACGCGATTTGGTGGTGGTTGATTGATGCCCACCGTCCCAAAGGCGGACGCCAAAGTCACCGACTTCTGCAATCTTACCACCGTGGAGATACACTGTGGAAATGTTAGTTTCAGGGTCGAAAGTAACAGCAGTGTTGCCAGATTGCCAGTTGATGCTGTTAGAAATGGCGGCGTTCATTTCCTGTTCGATCTTACGCATTTGGTGTCGTTTGTGTGACTGAAGTCACTATAGAACGGATGGGAGGGGTTTGGGGGAAATGGTGGACAGTCCCCCGACTGTCATCAACCGATCTGTTCGTGACCTCCATTGACTGCGGATTGTTCCCACACATGGTAGAACATATCCCATGCCCACTTATCAGCAACAAAGGTAGAAATGTCTGCCTGTTCGCATACCCAATCGTATGCCATATCGCAGTCGGCGTCCATCTCTCCCACGAAATCATAGAGACCTTCGATTGCACTCCGGAATGCAGGATTCTCAACAGCAGACACAAACCACTTGCCAGTTTCATCATCTTTGATGATGTGATTGCCCTGCAGAGAGTGAGTGGCAGTGAAAGACATTTGGGTTGAACTCCCGACGACTTATGTAATATACACCAGATCGGTGCCTTGTGGGGGTTTGGTGGACAGTTGCCCAACTGGTCGGGCAGCCGCCCAGTTTGTGTTAGAAACTGGGCGACACAGTTAGTATTACTCAGGCATCAAATCATTCAGGATTTCCTCATCATAAAGGTCCACAATCTCTGCCTTAAGTTGTTGCTCACTGATGTCATCAAAGTTGCTAACCAACAGATCAAATGCCAGTTGACACAAATCGTCCAGGTCCATGCCGTCAACAATCATGTTGGCATAGTTCTCTTTCAGTTGCTGAAGTTTCTCTGAGTTCATGGTGGTGTCAGTCATGGTGTTTGTGTGATCGAAGGTGGAAAGGAATGCCATCAGTAATCGATGTTGGAGTTGATGTAATCTTCTACGTTGAACTTGTTATCATCTTTCTCCCATTCTTCCTTGTAGTCGATGACATCGAAGATCTCACCGGAAGCATCTTGAATCTCAGACCAGAGTTCATCAAACATGTGAATCAAATGCAGATAGAGTAGCAAGCGACAGAAGAGGGAATGCCAGATAAACTCAGTTTGTAGTTCATCTCTTCAGCGTAATCATACGCATCCTCGGCATCATAAAAGGGTCCAATGTATTGAGGTTCGCTTAACTCATCAGAGTCAAACTTGACCATAACATTGAGAAACATGGGGTTGATCCCTGAGGACTTGATCAATATACACCGGATCGGGTCCCGGTGCCGGATTAGTGGACAGTTGGTGGATCGTCCACTCGCGGCCGCCGATTCTCAATAGTGGATGTATATTGAGAACCGGAACGGTTAGTGTTAGAAACTAACACATCAATAACCTAACCAAACTAGAAACTCACCAGCATCCACTCCCATGCTCCAATCCTGTTGGATTCCATACTCTTTCACAAAGTCATCCAAAACATAATGATTGCGGGAAACTGCCTCAGCGACAGCATACGAAATGCAACCATTCTGATCAGCAGTGTCAAGCAAAATTTCAGAGAAAGTCATTTTTTAAAGTGTGAATGTGCAGAGGTTAGTGTTACTAAATTATCACAACTCCCACAGCATTTCATTCATCTCATCAGCATCAATTGCAGGGTCATTCCATGCAACGTCGTCGCCAGTTTTTTCAAGATAGCGACCTACTTGCCCGTGCATCATACAGCGGACAAACTTATCCCAAGGCGTCTCTAATCCTTCGCGGAAAGTCACACATGCTTTCGCAGTGTTGTAGAGAAATCGATCATTTTGAATCCAAAGGGCAGCATTCCAGGTTTCCCAGTTTGCCCATCCGTTGTAACCTTCCATTGTCGAATTCCTGAGGACTTAGATACAATAAACGATTTTGGACCCTGTGCCCATTTTGTGTGCCACTTAGGTGATCGTCCACCGGCAGCCGCCGATTCTCAATAGTGGATGTATATTGAGAACCGGAACGGTTAGTGTTACTAACAGAGACTACTCAGGTTAACATGAACCTCCTCAACTTTGTCCCATGCATCATCAGGAAGGTCACCACATTGTGCTTCCATAAAGTCACAAACCATCTCCCAATCTGCATCAAACATTTCAACAAACAATGGCAAAGATTCCAGAGCAGAGTTGAACAAATCTTCTTGAGTTTGAGTCATTTTGATCATCATGGTTTCAGTTAGTGATGAGATCGAGGTTCAGATTGTTAACACAATTCACACCAGCGTAATACGCATCCAGGAAGTTATCGAAAACCTCAATAGTTTCAGTCACTGAATGGCGAGGATTGACCTCTGTACGAATAGCAACTGCGAACACATCCACAGTACCATCATCAGTGTACTTTGCAGAGTGAGTGAGAATCACATTGTCGTTTTCCTTGAAACGATAAACCGAACGGGTCGGAAGGTGATGAGCAGTCAATTCACTGCCAAAGTAAACTTCTGCTTTCCAACCTTGAGAGAAGAGAGACATTTGAGAGGCGTTTTTTTCCATGCACCTAATATGGCACAGAATCGGGGGGTTTGGGGCGAATAGTGGACACTTGCCCAACTGGTCGGGCGGCTGCCTAGTTTCTAACACTAACCGTGCGTTTAGTTAGTGATACTTTGCGGCGGCCGCCGATTCTCAATAAGAGATGTATATTGAGAATCGGTACGGTTACTATAAAGAATCAGAGCGCACCATTCTCATTAACTTTGCCCCACACCAGTTGGTTACCATAAACACCCGCATAGTATGCACCAAAACTCACACCCATGCGCTCATCATTGTTGTCACAATTGCGGGTAAGATTCAGACCAAAGTAGAACTTGTCGCCAATCTGATGAGGTGTGGAAAACTTAACACGGCGCAGTTGTTGATATGCTGCTCCGATAATCACCGCGCAGATTGCACCAATGGTCATCAAATTAATCCAGAGTTGTTGATAATCAAACTCCATCACATCATCGACGAAGTTGATAGTTTGTGCGGAGAAAGTGCTGAAGTTCATTGTTAGAAATTGTGAACGATTTGTGGGAGAAAAATGTGCCTTTCCTCAACCACGAACTAACAATAACCCATCACCGGGGAAAATGGGGAAAATAGTGTGCAGTTCCCAGATTGGCACAATCTCATGAGTCTCTCTTCAAGATCATGTGCCAATCTGGGAACTGGAAGTTTAAAAGATGTCTGAGTAATCCTTGATGCTAACATCAACATGCTCATCACCTTCGAGATCTAGAATATCATTCCAGTCTAGATCTTCGGGGCGAAAGTCATCATAACACTCAACGTCGAGAGTAATGCGTACGTGGCGCTTTGTGTGCATGAGCATGTATCTAGATGCGATGTTTGCGTATTCTATCATGCATAATGCCTGTATGCAAGCTCGTTGTAATCATATGTATCTCGTGCATAATCCTCGTCGAGATCATATGTATCTTGCATATTATATGATGAGTGTACGCCCATCTCGTCGAGATCATATGTATGATCTTGTGCCTGAGTATAGTCGAGATCGTAATCGTCGTAGAACATGAGAGTCTCGTCGAGATGTGTGTTTACTTTATAAGTATATGATGATCTCGTCGAGATGTCAAGTGTGAGTCTCGTCGAGATCCATAACCATTATTTATAAGTCTCGTCGAGAAAATGTGTAGGTCTCATGATTTTTCGCGGCGCGGCACTTGACAAACTGCGCGTCTTATGATACGCTCGCTAAACTTGCATCAGGGAGGGACCTTTTCATAAGATATAAAGCATAAGATCTGGTGGTTTCAGAAGGTTTTAATGAGGTTTATAAAGCATAAGAATGAGGTGCTTTATGAGAGGTTTATGAGGTTCTTTATGAGTATTAAAAGATACTTTTCCACAGGATAATAGAGGTTTTCCACACTATTATAATACTTTTCCACAGGGTTGTGGAAAACGAAACAAAACACTAAAACATATTTAAAATATCTTTTTAAATATAAAATTAACCAAATTTACCTCTTTTTAACGTATTCCAGGTCTTTCCAATCCTCTGGATACACTACAACCAAACATCTTTCATTCCGATGAAACGTTGCATCATTGAAACTCTCTTCACTCTTCTCTCTTACCATAATCTCAAGAGTTAGATACTGTTTATGTTTATCAACAAAGTATATCCAACCCTCCATATGTTTGTGCTTTACATAATGATCTACTTGTGGCGCGTAGTGCTGATCTTGATCAATGTGAGGAACTTGTTCCGGTGGTACATAAGTCATCAGTTATCAAGTACTGCTCTCATTCTTTTTGGAGAATAACCAAGATTTAAATATTCCTGCAATTGTTGATCACATTGTTCCTTTGTAAGTTTGACTGCATCATCTGCAATCAGTTCCCAACCAGTAGTACAGAACTCTTCAATACGATACAATTTAATTTCTTCTGTCATGTTGTAAATACCTCCAGAATACCTGACTGATAATCTTCTAACAATTTAAACTTTTGGGCAGTAAGAATCTTTTCCATGATCTTACTTGTATATCCTTCATAACTATTCAATTGTTCTTCATTGACAATAGTATTAAAAGCATCATTATCATTCTCTGCAATAAGAGTTACCATTCCACCATATTCTGATTGTGGAAATGGTACCCAGTAATCAATAATATACAAATACTTCATTCTACAAAATACTCCATTTCTCCGGTTTCAAGATTGAGGGCATGATAGTCATACATATACTCATCATACTTATGACCAGTCAGATTTGTGTACTGTCGTTCCAATTCACATTTAACTGATATGAGTTGATTGTGTATATAACTCTTCCATTCATTATCTTCTGTCAAATGAACAACATTATCCATTTGTAGAAGAGCAGACATCAACTTGTCCTTTTCAGTAAGATGCTTCATGATCATACTTTTGAGTGTTCTTGTAAGAGATGGTTTCTAAATGAGTATGAAGTTTATTATAAAGAGTTGGAACTGATCCGTGTTCTTTGGCAATACGATTCTCTTCACTCAGTTCTAATGTTTGAAGTGCAGATAAGAGTATATTAATTTCATTGGAGTTAAGATTCATTATTGTTTCGTACATGTGTCTCCTCAAACATTGTATCTATCTTATCAACAATCATAGCATAATCATTTATTTCATCTTCTGGTACAATGAAACCTTCTGCTTCGACTGCATCACGAATGATTTGTAATTCTTTCTCAGTAAAATGAATCATCATTTGATTTGTGATTTGTAAAAGCGTTGAAAAGCAGTAACCAGAATAATCCCAGTGCTAATAATACCAAGTAACCCCAGAAGAGTAGTGCCATTTCCGGCAGAGAAATCGTAAGTATTCATTCGTATGTATGTGTCATAGGGCAATCAAGATGAGTATTTGGTGGAAGTGTGATACAGACACGTTGTAATCGATCCGCATAATCTTCGGAACGAATGGCAAAGAATACCATGTTCACTCCAAATACAAAAAACAACAAGAGAAAGAAGTAATCAATTCTTCGAATCATAAAGTTTTGCAATGCGATACTGATCAGTTGCAGTCTCTTTATCATAAACCTCTACAATACTATCATAAACTTCCTCTTCTGTCATCTCTTTCATCTCTTCGGCAATCTTTAAAATTGCATACTCAATAATGGCATCTTCTTCCATTTCATCAACAAGTACAGAAGCATAATTCTCCTTGAAAAACTGCAGTTGGTTTGGAGTGAGTGTCATGATTCAGTTGGGAATACGGCGGACGGATTCGATATTGTGTAGGGGAAACTCTTGATGAAGATGTTGAATACAATCATCCATATCAATACACTCCTCAATAGTAGTGAAAGTAAACTTATCAGGATTGGACTGAAGTGAAAGAATCACCTTAAACGTTTCCATGGTAGTAATCATTTTGGTTGGGTTTGGTAGAGAGATCATACAGGCACAGTTGTATAAAACAATCCTGCTGCTTGCATCATCTTACACAATGTCAATTGAATCTCATCCAACTGTTCCTTCATATCAACTTCATCTCCCATCAGTGCCATAAAGTCAACAAAGTCAAACTCTTCCAGATTGATGGTATTGTCATGATGAATTGGAGCGCAGAACAACTCACCTTCTGTACAAACAGTATAAACACAACCGTGCTCCTCAACAGTCAAATAAACACCAGAAAATTCAAGATCGGTCATTTGCTTTGTCTGAACTGAAGTTATTATAGAATGAATGGATCCGATTTGGGAGTGGGAATGTGCCACTCCCTGAACTGGCATCAGCAGTAGACAGGAGAGTAGTCAGAACCCTGGTATGCTTCCAGGTTGAAGTCGGTTACAGTGGCACCATTTGCAAGATACTGATTGATGTCATACATTGCATCAGACTTCACACGAGTGGTGAAAGATGTCATCTCAGTCTCTTCACCCTTGTGCCAGATGACACGCTTTACGAAACGCTTACCGGTGCCGACGGGATAGAAGTCGATCTGAGTGGCAGAGGTTTGAAGTTGCATTTGGGGTTGGTTGCTTATGTGCTTATTATAGTGCCGACTGGGGCAGAGTCAGATGCCGAGTGGACAGTTGCTCAACCGTCCTTCATAAAAGAGTCCAGATCAACCCTTGAACCGAAACTATAATCGTATTTCAAAGAATTTGCGCAAACATAATGCGGATGTTCCGTACTTACTCCCAGTCTTTCACAAAATTCTGAATGATTATCCTCCATAAGTTCAACTGCATAGAGCATGTAATTCAAAACATGATCAAGATCATGATATTTGACCAGTTCGTCGCGGAGAGCGATCAGAAAGTTGCCGCTTCCCGCAGAATCGTCCAAAAATTTGGATTTGGGATCTTTTAGACTCTCTTCTGGTATGGATTGAACCATTTGAATACAAATTTCCATTGGAGTAAATACTTCTCCCGTAGAATTGATTCTTTCATCAGATCTCTCAATCTTAGATCCAACATTCTGATTATGTTTGTTTCTACTCATTTGGCATATCCGGGATGGTTTTGAATAGTTCCTTACTATTGACATTTGAAATCTTATTCATTCGAACAAGATTTTTAACTTCTTCGGACAAAAGATAATCTCTCAAACGTTCGCTTTCTTCAAGAGAATTGGTCTTCAAACAAACTGCCGAACTACTAATCGAATGTTCATATTGCTTGACGTAAATTGCTCCAAAAGATTTCTCCGTACCTCCGTACTTACTATTCATAATGACTCCATGTTGATTTACGCAACTGAAATGCTGAGATTCATCAACCATTGTTATAATAGGACCATTCCCCCTAAATCCTCCCATAGTCTGAACCATAGGACAATTTCCGGGTTTTAATTCATGTAGAAAAACATCCCCTGTTTGATGACGATATGCCATGTTATTGGATACTTCAACAACATAATCAGGATTCGTCAACTTGATACAAGTCTCTTCATTCAAATACATCTCCTTGACAGTACCATCCATAAAGGTAATCTTTGTTGGTCCCCTATAACCTCTCTTCCATGTTGGAATACAAGTTTCAGTCAAAGAAATGGTGGGAAAGGTACTCTCTGGCAAAGCTTGAAGAGATATTAATCCTCCCTCAGATCCTCCAAATAACTTCTTTCTAAATGCAGAACCTTTCTTTGCAAAAAATTTAGAACGAATAATCATGGAAACATAACTACTTCGCTCCATTGCTCTTGCATAAAAAATACAATCTAAATCCTTGGATCCTCCACCGGAAGAAGGTCCAAGAATAGTTGATGGATCAGTATAGGGAGGATTACCAATGGTTGCAGTAAAGTCCATTGAACAATTATCCCACTTATCAAAACTCATAGTATTATAACCCTTTTTACGAAAAAAATCAATATATCCAGGAAGAGTTGCAATGACTGTTACTTCTCCTCGTTTGGATAAGTTTTCAATGTCAGACATTGCTCCATTTCCAGGTTCTTTTACAAGATATGCAAAACTTTTCATAATCAAATCGAATCAATCAAATTGAAATCAAATAAATCTGTTGGGTGATCACAACTACCAAATCCAAAATATTTGTATTGCCCTTCGGATGATGCACTCTTGGTTAGAATCAAATTCATAAAAACCTCAGGAAGATAATCATAAAAATGTTCAAGAATCAGTTCAGGATGAATACCAACCAAACTGAGATAATCTTTTACTTTGTCGGCATCAGATGAAATCACCATCATAGCATCCTTGAAGTTATTTGAACCAGGAGCAAGATAGTAAACATTTCCGGCAGTCTTGATAATCGAAAGAATCTTTTCCTTGAATTTCTTGATTTTTGCCTCATTGGGATCAGAACTTTTTTCGGAAGAAGATTCTGTTGAAATATAACTTTTTGCCGACTCAAGAATTGGTTCCCATTCTTTTTTAGTCTCGCTGAAACCACCTGTCTTGACTCCTTTTAGGAGATTATCAAGATCAATATTGGCAAACATTTTATCCCAGTCAAGAATTGAACTTGCCATGTTCTGAAGATTCTCATCAGACATTACATACTCCGAGAAATCAGAAATAGAACGCCTTGAGAGATAACCATACTCATCCTTGCGATAGAAGTTTACCAATCCAAAGACACGACGAATGGCATAATCAACATCTGAAGAATGCTTCTTCAGACTAGAAGAAATAAGATCAGTTTCAAAGTTAGAAGATCGTTCAGTATTGAATGACCAATTAATAATCAGACCTACTTTCTTTCCACAACCAGGAGTAAAGCAGCGTGATGACTTTTGAATGGCAGAAGACATCGAACCACCATCAGAGCAGTTAATGACGGAGATGATGTTTGGAATGGAGAAAGAACGAGCACCCATAGAGCAGGATACAATAATTGTACGTTCTTTATCACTATTGTTTATCAACTTCTTGATCAAATCTTCTGCAGAGCGATTACTGTATTCATCACTGTGTAGAGCAACCCAGTTACACCACGGAGCAATACTCTTACCCAAGTTGATAAAATTATCTACATCTGCCTTGGTTGTTGGAATAAACAGCATAACAGCGGGTTTTTCAATAGAACCATACTCTGATTCATACAAACCAAATACGTCTTGATTTGTATCTTCATCACAGAGTTCCCGCTTGATAAACTCTCGCTGAAGATGACCATTACGCTTGGAAAAGAACTTAACCATGTTAGGTCGATCTTCTTTACTCAAGTTATTATGCAAATCAATAAAAGTCTGATTAGCATCCAAAGTAAGACAATCAACCTCTACAAGATTGTCAAGTTTAGATGCCCAACTCTGAGGATCATCACAGCAAAATCCTCCGGGTTCAAACAATGGACCCTTACACCGTTTTGCCTCCAATAGATCCAAATAAGAAACTGTAATAGGCACCTCAACTTCATGAGATCCAATCAGTGCTTTTTCAATATTGGTGCCAGTAGCAACACAAACAAGGTTGATACCAGAGTTAATAAACTGTGATGCAGTCTCTCTGCTGGATGAAGTCCATGCTCCAAAGTCTGCCTCATCAATGATAATGAGTTTTTTATAGACTGATAACGCAGAAATCAGCACAGGATCAATCTTCTCTGCATCAGTATGCAAGGATAAATCGATTAGTACACGCTTGCCTTGAGAAATTGCTTTCTTAAATTCTTCGTATTTGGGTTTAATGACTGCAATATCAGCAGTAATATCAAAACGTTCGTTAACTGCGGATACAAAAGAATTATTTGCTGCCAACCAATGTGCGGCAACTATCATGACTTCAAGACCAGAATCTTTGAACAAAGAAAGTGCCTGAAGAGTCTTGCCAAAACGTGGAGCAAGGTTTAGAGGTTGAGTAACAGTACGAGTGCCATCAAAACGACTAAGAATAACACTATTGACCCATGCCTGATGAGGGCGAGGATCAAAATACTTATTGACCTTTACAACTCCATTCTTGTAATTAAATAGTTCCTTCTCCGCATCTTCTACGGTAATATAGAACCATTCACGTTCTTTGCGACTCCTTTCATAACCCAGAATTTCAAGATATTCATGAAACTCCCGATCACCAAATGATGTATAGTAACTACCCTTCTTATCTAAAGGTAAAGCACATGCAGTAGTGTCCTGCTGTTTAATACGCTCATCAACTACTTTTAATTCTGTGTCACCAATCTTGAGTTTAGGAGTCTTTCCTAAGGCAATTTGGTCTTCATACCTATCGGTGTCAGAATAAAAATAGATTTGTTTGGTCATAATTTTGGATTACAAATGAAGAAGTTATACTGTTGCCCATAAGTGTCCTCTGCAATTTTACAGTAGTATTGGGGAGGTGGTTCTGGCAATCTATACAATGTTACCATCGCAATGATTACCTGAATAAACGGAAGAATGAAAACAATTTTGTCTCTCATGTATTAAGAGCAGTTTTCATACCAAGCAGTTTACCATAGATTTTGGCATAAAACAATCGAACTGACTTTTCTTCATCATTCATGATTTGATCCTTGACTAACTCTAACAAAGCATCAATCTCATCCCCCTGAAGATCAGGGGGAGTATTTCCATAGTGTTCTGTAACTTTCATCTTAATCAACCCTTTTTAAAGGTCAGGTAGAGATACTCACCTGCCCAATCAGCATTCTCCAGCAACCACTCACGTTGCTCAATGATTCGCAGATCATAACGAACACCCTTGGCAGGTGCTTTGAACGATGCAGGTTTGTAGACTTCACCAGTCTTCTTATCAACAAAAGCATGGACAGAGCGAGAACCAGCACCAGTCTCCATAATGATTTTGTGATACTTACGACCACTCTCAATATAGAATTTGTAAGGATCAGAGTTAGGATGAGACTGCTTGAAGTTGTCAACCAGAGCATCACACAGCATCAGAGTCCACTTATGAACATTCAGTTGAATGGTGTTGCGGGCATCCTGCTGGGCACAGAAGTCAGCAAAGGCGTTGGCGTCGGCACACTGGGCAGCAAAGTCGATGGTCATGGGTGGAGGTCCCTTTGTGTATGAACGTATTATAGGGGCATATGGGGGCGTTTCAGTGCCCCCTTTGCCACTCAATAAAGTGGTTTGCGAACAGGTCGATCAAACTTAGACATTTGATAACCTTCGCGGATTGCCTGAATGATTATGTTGTCATAAGAATGAGAGAATAATGGAATGTGACGATGCAGCAGATAATCTTCACAATCTTCTGCAAGTGCTTCTTTTTCGTCGTGAGTCAGAGTGTTGAGATCAATCATACCAGTGCTCCAGTAGGGATTTCGATAACCTGGGCAAAGGTATCGCTCCAGGTTTTAGTATCATAACAGAACCACTCACCATTTTGGAAGATATAACCAAATTCTTCACCATTCTTAAAGAACTCAGTCATGGTTTCGTCATGACGAGGAGGGCAATCTTCGCCGCGAGCGGAGTAATACAGGGGACCAACTTCGGGCAGGGTTTCATTGTTCCAACCTGCATCAGTCCGAGCACAAGACATATCACCACCATCAATCAGTTCACGAACTTTCTCAATGGTATCATAATGAGTGCGAAGAATGCGACCATTGTAGGCAGGATAACCATTATAATGACAATAGACAGACACAATGCTGCCATCAGAGAGTTGGAGACCAATGCGTGAGCGGGTTGCCATGGGGTGTTCCCTTGATTACCTCTGTATTATAGGGCATTAAAAAGGGGCATCGCTGCCCCTTGTGCCGCTTATTCAACTGTCACACCTCAAGTCGATGGTGTCATTTTTCCTGCAACATAAGCAACGAGACCCAAAACTCCAAGTGTTAAAAAGATTTCCATATTTGTTTTTAAATACAAATTACATTACTATTTAATCAATTTAGTATCGTTATTATACCAAAAAGTTATCATTTATACCAAAATATAAAGAAAATGTTATGTAATTCTAACAATCAATCATCATATACTCTACATTCCATTGCATCAGGATGAGTGTCACAATACAACTCTAATGAGTTTGGATCGTGTTCCTCTCCAGGATGATGTTCTTTATAAACTTTGAGTGCTTCAAGTTCTTCTTCTGTGTGTCTTCTGCTTTGTGGAGAAATGGTTGGATCACTCAAAAGTTCTTCATCATGTTGAATGTGTTGGTCGATGTTATCCATTTTTACTTAAAATGTCCTAATAAGAGTATTTATTTGTGCTGATCACCCATTCGCTCTTCCATATAGTCAAACATACTATCAATATTGATAATACTTTCGATTGTTACAATCATATCAGAGATATGCTTTGAGATATATGGTTTCTCGTTTCGTGCGGCAGAAACAAGAGCATTACGCAAACAAGATTCTGCATCTCGTAGTGATTCTTCTGTTTGTTTGGATAATGCCATCAACAATCTCCTCCTGTAATATCTTTATCTTCCCAAAACTTTTGAAATGCAGGATCCATACTTTCATACTTATGAGGAGGAGTTACGACATGAAATTTACGAAGAAGTGCCTCACCAGCATTCAGACATGCACTATGATACTGATTTCTCTCCTTGATTGCAGATACAATCGTATTATAGATTTCATCCGTAGTTGCATCAGAATCCAGAGCATCATGGATCCATTCATTCAAATTGCGAAGAGAATAACTCTTGTAATCTTTTTCATCAGGTTTCATTTTTTGTCTCCTTTCATGAGTTTTTTGACCAATTGTGCTTTTTCCATGAATGGACTGCTCATTGTAACCCATCCATTCAGTTCTCCCATAATATCACGATGAATATCATGAGCAGTAATAGACTTGTCCGTCATGTATTCGGTGATAACATCAGCAAGAAGATCCCTGCGTTCGTTGTAGTAGGATTGCTCACTTGTCGCATTCATAGTCTTTGATTGCTTGTTCTATGATAACCTGAAGTTGCTTACTTGTCAATCCATTTAACCATCCCCAGTTAGGATCTTCTTTATCCCATTCTAAACTAAAAGAACCATCTTTATTCTGATGTATTTTGAGACTATCATCCATCATTTTTATGTTGCTTACGGACTTTTTTGAGTGATTTAAGTTCTTCTTTGATGGATTGATATGCCTCTTCTGGTGTAATCCTTCGACTCATTTCCATGGCAATCGCAAACTCTACTCTGGTGCCAAAGTGTTTGAGTGCTTCTTCAAAGTCATTCAGTTCTTCGTACATTTTTCACAACCCTCATTTAAAGTATCTATTCGCATTTCAAGAGTATTGATAAGATGACGATATTCTTTCATAATAATCATCATTTCATTTTCAAGACCTTCCACACGATATTCAAGTGCTTTGATCTTTTTCTTCAATTTTTGGATCTTATCAACGTTGGAAGGGTAGACAGGTTTCATGGTAGGACGCAAAAACCACTTAAAATACTTTGTAAATCTATTCATAAGTTTTGACTCTTCATAAATGAAACCGAATTAAACTTACCCTCGTAACCTGCAAGTTTAAGTTTGGTGTGAGATGTGTGGACTTCGGTATATTCCACAGTATATTCTTTTCCTTTGGTAAGAACACCATTGGGATCGGTATTTGCTCCCCAATTTACCATTTCAGGAGAAGAACCAATGTACTTTACAGTGTCACCCTTTTGGATTCGCATCTTTTTCAATTGATTTTTGAATTTGTTGTGCAAGTTTGTAAGAACGTCTCCATATCATATACTTTATGATAGGATTTCGTGGATTATAAAGTATCCACCATTTGGTTTTGGCAAACCACAGTTGGGCAATCTTACTGACAAGAAGAAATGCCTGAGCAATATTCTTGTCAATGGTGATGAGATAAAGTATCAGAGCAAATAATAAAAACCACGCATAATAGGCGGTTTCCATTACTGAAATTCCTCATTTCTTCGTGTGTCAAGATAGGTAATGACTTCATTACGCCACTCCATTAACTCATGGAAACATTTTTCTTCATGAGCATAAGCACGAAGTTCTGGATCTGGTTTCAGAACACTTTCATAGAAAATGAAAAAGGCATCTTTGCGTTTGGTCTCTTTTTCTGTCATAGAAAATTCTCCAGAGATGAGTTTGTGTTCTTGGTTGCCTTACTACTCTTACTGATGTAAGACTTTGCCGTCTTCAAATTATTGGAGACATGGACTTGCTTTCCATTATGTATAATAACGAACTTATTTCCCCATGGAATAGCAGCCCATACTCCATCTTTCGTTACATAACCATCGGGATCTCCAAAAACTTCATTTAAAAGACTTGGATTTGGTATGAATGGTTTCTGAAACTTCATTTAAAGACACCAGTAACACTTACTACGGTTGCATTTGGATTACGTGCCAGTGCTACTTCGCGTGCCTCATCATAGTTACGAGCATGAACTTGCTCTTTAAAAGTTTTGCCAGCAACATAGAGAGTGACTTCAATCAGCATTGGATTTCCTCTTGAATGAGTTTAGTATAACAGAAAAAAAAGAAAAAGATGGTATTTTTTATACCATCTTAAGATTCAGCGCTTGACGACGCTGACAGCAGGTTCACCCTTCTCAAAAACCACATCAACGACTGCCTGAACCTTCTTAGCGGTGCTGATACCCACAGAATCGTAAACGGGCACACAGACCAGTCCAAAGGTCTTCTGAGACCCTCCCAGACGAATCACACGACCGATTGACTGGGAGATGCCGATGTAGTCCATGTTCCGCATGAACAGGACTGCTTCCAGACCACTGACATTGATACCTTCTGACAAAATAGAGTGATGAAGCACCACAAACTTCTTGGAAGGATCTTTACCCCAAGCATTCAGAGTCTCAAAGAACACCTCACGATTGACTTTCTTACCGTCAATAATACCACCAGTCTTGGCAGTAATAGTCATCCAGGAGTAACCCATGAATGCAAGTTCGCCAATAAACTCAGACTCACTGAGAAGGCGAACAATCTGCTTGGTAGAGCGAGCACAGATCAAAATCTTATCCAGAGAGTTATCCTTGATAGTCTCCAAAAGATTCTCTGCATCGCGTTCTTGAATGAGTTGCTTACCCTTGAGCATAGGAAGTTGCTTGACAACAACCTTAGGAGGAAGAATGTAACCACCCTCCACCAGTTCGGGAGCACCAACCTGACAGATTACATTACCATAAACCTCAGGCATGTTCATGCCAGGTTTTGCAATAGTGGCAGAATGCTTAGGAGTAGCAGTGAAGAAAAAGCAACGCTTAGCGTTAACAGAAAAATACTCTGTCGCGCCAAAGAAATTGCGCTGAACACTATTATGTGCCTCATCAAAGTAAATACAATCTACCTCAATACCTGCCTCTTCAAGTTTATGAAGGGAGTGATAAGTAGTGAAGATGATCTCATGCTCACCAGCAGTCTTACAGATGTTATGATGAAGTTGAATCTGATTGACTTTGGTGGTGCTGAAATACTTGGTCTCACCACTATGAACGTGCATCACATTGATGCTCTTGGAAGTAAACTCTTTGAACTCAGAGCAGAGTTGCTCTGCCAGAAGAATACGAGGAGCAACAATCACAAACGTATGACGCTTGGTTGTCATCTCCATACAAGACAAGATGTCCTCAAAGATACACATAGTCTTGCCACCACCAGTCGGGATGATAACCTGACCTTTGGCATTGTCCCACATGGCGTTCACAGCACGCTCTTGATGGGGGCGTAGAGTGGTCGGCATAGGGATCAGGGCGTCTTGCGTTGATAAAGTTATTATAGCATCACACAGACGCCTCTGACGACCATTGTGACGGTTTACTTACTGTCCAACAATGCTTCCAATTTCTTGATTCTTGCCTCTTGATCCTCTATCTTCTTAACAAGTTTGGCATGATTCTGAACAGGACCAAACTTATAAGTAAAACCAACTTTACCGGCGAACTTATCAAATCCTTCGGTCTTCATTTCTTCACCAACTAACATCGAACCACCAAAGTTCAATGAAAAGTTATCATTCAGATTCGTGGCACAACCCAAACCAACGGCATACTTATAACTATGCGTACCACCACCTACTCCACAAGATACAGGAGCATCGGCAGATGTCGAAGGAAGAGAAGACATTGCAACAGAAAGTGCGGTTGCTCCAGATACATCTTGTCTCAGATTCTCGATTGCTTTTGTGTTCGCATTAATCTCATCGGTATAATCTTTAATCTCGACACCCTTAAGAGAATCAATTTCTTTTTTATTCTTATTAATCTCGACGAGATTTGAATCTGATTGTCTCGTAATCTTAACAAGATCTTCTGTAAAGATTGCTGTATTATTCTCGTCAGCACCAAGATAACGATTGTCAACCATTTGTGCTTGTGCTGTTGATGAAAAAGCAGTTGCCCCAAGAAAGGCAACTGCCACTAAAGATTTAATTCGATTCATTATTGAGTCAATAGTTCAGAGTTATATAGTCAAATTTAATATTTACTTAATATGACCTTCAAACCCAACAAAGGTAGTCTACTGGGTTTTGAGTGTTATGTCAAGTACCTTGACTTCCTATCAAATTATCGTTATTATTACCAAATAAAATATAAGAATTTATATTTGTTGTTTTTATTGCTTTTCCACCTTTGGTAGTTTTAGTCGAAGCTGTATTACCACCAGATCCAGCAAGTCCACTTCCTGTGCCAGGATTATTGCAAGAAACACAACCTGATTTCGCACAAGGTCCTACATCAGCTCTATGTCCACCCGAACCATTATCCCCATTGTTTCCTCCTAGACCTCCTGTTGCAGTCAACTGACCACCTTGCCCCCATTCTCCACCATCTCCACCATCTCCACCTTTTCCACCATCTCCACCTTTTCCAGAGTAAATATTTCCCCATCCAGCTGCTGCAGCACTAACACTATCTTGTTTGCCTACAGTTCCATCTATCCCTCCAGAACCTTGAATGCTGCCAGTAAGGTTACTATATCCTCTTCCAGTGCCGCCATCTCCACCTGCTCCTCCCAGTCCTGGAGGACCATTTCCAGTTTGAATTTGAGTACAACTTACTCCACCCATTCCATAGATTAAGTATGTTGCTCCTCCTTGCCCCCCATTTCCACCGCTTCCACCTTGTGGTCCACCACCACCACCTCCAAAGACTTTGCTATTTGGTGCTAAATCTATGTAAACATTTTTACCACCAAAAGTTTTTATTTCTAGAGCATTTCCCCCGTTAGTTGGATCTGCCCCTGCTACTTCTCCTATTCCAGCAGCACCATAAACATTTCCAGAAATAGAAATAGTTAAGTTATTAGTTAGTGTGTTTATACTACATGATGCTAAATCGGGATCATTTGAACCAACAGTCCCATCAATAAACATCCACTTACGAATAGTGAATGGAAGATTATTATTCCAATTTTGAGTAGAAATATCTAAATTTAAATCATCATTTGTTGGAGAAACGGCAGTCGATTGTTGAATGTAATAATATTTGACTGAACCCACAAATTGAGAAGTTTTCCAGTTATTTGACGAAGAAATATTATTATTTTCATTCGAACTTGGTACATAAGGTAGTTTTTGATCAAGTTCGGATAAATCTTCAATAGTTGGATCTTCAGTTGGTGTCGCAACACGCAATAACTGTGATGCACTTATTGAGTCATCTTCTGCATCAAAGGTTTCACTTCCAGAAAAAGTAGTTCTAGGTTTCATTTTAAGAAAATACCTTCTTAAAGTTGAAAATTTAATTTCATCTCCAGATGAAATATTTGGTCCGACTTTAACGGGCGATGAAATAGTCATCTTTATACGGCGCTGTTATCTAAAGATCTCCAAGCAGTTCCATTATAAAATTGAATTTCATTTTGATCCGTGTTATATATGACTGCCCCAGCTACTGTGGATAATCCAGATCTTTCACTATCAGAAATTAATGGAAGAATCATAAATGCAGAAGATGATTGGTGAGATCCAGCGTCTCCAAAATCCACAGAAGATCTTCTATTAGTAGTTCCTACACCAACAGACTGAAACAAAGCTTCTTTATTTAAACAGTCCAATCCAGTGGCAATGGGATTTGTTGTGCCTATGCCAATTTTCCCATTTTCTGTGGTAATTTTAGATGTAAACTCAACAGCAGAAAATGTACTAAGTCCGGTAGAATTTAAATCATTTGAAAGAATATTTGGTAGAGTTATTGTGGCATTGAGCGTACCATCAATTGTTACGTCACTATCAAAATGTGCTGCTGCTGTAAATGTAGAAATTCCATTTACATGAAGTCTATGTGTTGGAGATGACTCATTAATACCAAGATTACCATCATATGTTAAAGTTAATAATTTGCTATTATCTTGCCCATAAACCCATCTAAAGTTTCCTGTAGTTCCTGCTCCAGTTCCCTTATGAATAATGGTATCAATATTGCCAGTATCATAATTGTAAAGTTCTAAATTCTTATTATGAAATCTTATTTCGGCAGAACTATTACCTATTCCAATAGAATTTCCAAGACCTATTTTTGCTTTATCAGTATCAG